>Ga0213868_10000128_pt1 | contig 65108 bp, 48 predicted proteins | sample PICome_9_FD_160087 | JGI IMG/M metagenome (GOLD analysis project Ga0213868, IMG submission 160087) | Coastal seawater microbial communities near Pivers Island, North Carolina, United States - PICO127 | ecosystem: Environmental > Aquatic > Marine > Coastal | place: USA: North Carolina... | reverse complement strand
AAACCATTGATTCCCTCTCCCTAGTGAGAAGACTAGTCGGGAATCCAATCATTTGTGACTTACCAAGAAGACTTCTCTGGCATTCACCCACAAAAGAGTCTAAATAATAATTAATTAAGGCGAAAGGTCTTCTTTCCCAGCGAAGTAGCTAATAACTCCGTAATTTACCTAAACTCCAATTTCGACGATTGAGCGATAACCCATTCATTACCGGTTCTTTACTCGCTTTCGCGACTCTCTTGCCGTCGTTCGCTGCCAGGCCCGACTTCAAGACGGCCGTTCAGCCTATCCTCGAGTCCAATTGTGTTCGCTGCCACACCGAGTCCAAGATCAAGGGCGGATTGAGAATCGACACTTATGAAAAGCTCATGGAGGGCGGTGACACCGCGGAGGCCGTCGTCCCAGGCAAGCCCAGTGAAAGTGAACTTCTACTCAGAATCCATCTTCGCCCTATCGATGAGGGTGTTATGCCAGATGAAGGAAACGCCCTGAAACCTGAGGACGTTGCCATTCTTGATGCCTGGGTCGAATCAGGCGCAGAATGGCCGAAAGGAGTCACCCTTACGGAGCGCAAACCCGAGACGCCTAAACGGGTTACCATTCCAACAAGAACCCCTTCGAGCAATGCCGACGCTGCCACCATGCTCGACGATCTTTTAGGACGCGAGAATACCGGCACCGGAGTCATTACAACAGAACTCATCGGTGACACTGCCTTCCTCCGACGAACTACGATCGACCTAATCGGCCGTATTCCGACCATCAAGGAGGTCCGAGAATACGAAAAATGGGGGCCAAAACGCCGCGCCAAGCTCATCGAGAAACTCACCTCTCATCCGCGTTTTGCTGACCGCTGGACCATTTTTATGGCTGACATGTTGCGAATCCGCTCCAACCTAACCGGCGGGAATCAACTACTCGCTTACATCCATGGATCACTTGATCAGGGGAAACCTTACAATCAGCTAGTCCGTGAGCTTATTAGTGCTTCTGGTCGCGCCAACTCAAATCCGGCCGTCGGTTACATCCTCGGTGATGATGCCGCTCCGATGGAACTTGCTGCAGCGACTTCTCAAATTTTCCTTGGCGTTCGAATTGGTTGCGCGATGTGCCACGACCATCCATTCGACGACTGGGAACAAAAACACTTCTATGATCTCGCCGCCTTCTTTGGCAAAACCAAAAAGGTGCAGAGCCGGCGCGGAGGCGGAGGAGTTTACACCACCGAAGGAGATGAAATGATGGTTCTTTGGCCTCCCGAGGACAAGGCCGACCCTGATAAGCGCAAACCGGTAAAGCCCAAGTTTCCCTTTCAGATGGCCGACAGCGGGACTACGCCCAAGCATATCAAGCGCCTCGAAGCGATCAACCTCGCCCGAACAAGGAAAGAAGCCGGAGGCGCCGAATCTGCTTCCTTGGACGCCCTGCTTGACTCAGTCGAGCCAAACGTGGGGAAACCCGGCGACCCAGTTTTAGAAGAAGCTAAAAGGGAGAGTCGTCTCCTTAAAGTTCATGGCGATATTTATCGTTCAAGCGAGCTACGAACCCAACTCGCCGATCTTATCACCGACCCTAGAAATGACTACTTCGCCCGCGCCTTCGTCAATCGAGTCTGGGCTGAGCTCATCGGCCACGGGTTCGTCGAACCTCTCGACAATTTTTCCGACTACAACGAACTTCATCACCCCTCCACTCTTGATTTCTTAGCACAAGAATTTATCGCTAGCGGTTACGACTTCCGAAGTCTCGTTCGCATCATAACCCTGTCAGATGTTTATCGTCGCTCTGCTCTCTCGGCAGAAATCGACATCGAACTTCGCGAAAAAAGCGAATTGAACTTCACCGCGGCCCCCACTCGGAGAATGATTAGCGAGGTTCTTTATGATAGCATCGTCGTAGCCGGCCACCTAGAAGACTTCAAGTGGCCAAAGGGAGCCAACAATAAGGAGGTTAGCCGTGAAATCCGCGTTCCAACCGGCGAATACACCATCCTGAAACCTGATGAAAGCCAGCCCGTCATGATGGCCGAAAAACAAGCAATGCGCGACGATGGCTACGATTTAGAATCTTCATTAAAAATAAATTTCGATTCAGTTCTCAACTCCAAAGAGCAGGCTGAAATTGCTGATATGCGCATGGAGTCTGATGAAGCAATCGAGGCCGAAGAAGTGGCTGCCAAAATGGCTGCCATGATGCAAAAAGACCAAGAACGTCGAGTGATGAAATACAAAACCAAAACAATCACCGAAACCTTCGATGACAACCCGCGCTTCGACAGCGCAATGCGCATGGCCACTCCAGCTCCGCCAGCTCACTTCCTTCGCGTCTTCGGGCAACCTGCCCGCACCGGCCTTGGCGAGTTCCGCGACAATGCCTCGTCACTCCGCCAGCAACTTCTCATGTTAAACGGTCGCATCACCCATGAAGCTTCCCGCGTCGGCACCCTTGAGCCGATTCATCGCATCCTTAAAAAAGACCCAGATCTCGCCATCGATTGGGCCTATCGGGAAATCTTAACCCGTTATCCGACCGATAGCGAAAAATCCGATGCCCGCACTATTGTCAACAACAGCACAGAAGGAATGGCCGATCTCCGCTGGGCCCTCCTCAACAGTAACGAATTCCGATTCCTCCCGTAAAAAATCTTAATCGCCTCACAGAGCCCCTTCACTCCCCATGTCTTGTTCCGACTACCAATTCACCCGACGCCGCATGCTGAAGACCTTCAGCGCAAGCCTCCTTGGAATGCCAATAAACCAGCTTCTCGCTCAAGGCGCTTCTTCAAAAGCGCAAGCTGAACACGTCATCCTTTTCTGGAATAGCGGAGGCATGAGCCATCTCGATACTTGGGATCCAAAACCCGGACGCAAGGTTCAGGGGGAATTTAGCCCCATCAAAACTTCGGTCGACGGCATGGAGATCTCCGAAATCTTTCCCCAACTTGCGAAACAGATGCACCACGGAGCTCTTATTCGCTCCATTGCAGGAACCAACGGCGATCATGGGCGAGCTCAATACGAACTTCAAACCGGCTTCAATCAATCGCCCAACATCATGCACCCAGGACTTGGCTCGCTAGTTGCACATGAGCGAGAACCACTCGGCGACCTCCCCGCCCTAGTGAGCATTAGCGGGCAAGCGGCACGCGCCGGCTATCTCGGACAACAATGTGAGGCCTATTTTGTGGGTCGCCCCGGACAAAAAGATCCTTACCTAACCTTTCCTGAAGGGATCAGCCACGCCCGTGGTATGCAACGCCTTCAAATCTTGGAGAAGATGAATCACCGAACCTCGGCTCAGAATGGCGCAGAGGAATTAAAGGCTTCCCAAACAGCCCTGAAAGACGCCGTGGCCCTTATGGAAAGTCCAGCTCTCAAGGCTTTTGACCTTAAAAAGGAAAACCCGGCTACGGTCGAAAAGTATGGTGATACCGAATTCGGACGCGGAGCTCTTCTTGCACGCCGTCTTGTAGAGCAAGGGGTTCGCTTCGTTCAAGTCAATCGCGGCGGATTTGATAACCACGGAAACATCTTCGAAGCGATGCGAAATCACGGAGCTGACATGGACCCAGCGATCGCCTCACTCATTTCAGATCTCAAGGCAAACGGCAAACTTGAGAAAACCCTAATTGTCGTTCTTAGTGAATTTGGAAGAACTCCGCGCATCAACGATGGTGGCGGACGCGATCACTGGGCCCGCGTCTTTAGCTGCATGATGGCTGGTGGCGGAATCAAGGGAGGGAGCATCATTGGAGCCTCAGATCCTGATGGCATGGAAGTCGCCGAACGCCCCGTAAAGGTCGCGGACCTTCACGCCACCCTCTGCCATGCTCTTGGCATCGATCTTAACAAAGAACTCACCACTCCCCAAGGCCGCCCGATCCGACTCGTCCGCAAGGAAGCAAACCCGATCAACGAACTATTCGCTTAATTAACGTGAGAAGCTTTATTAAACGATTCCTCCCTTTCTTCCTCACTCTCCCCCTCTTTGCTCAGTCTACAAAGGTCGTCGAACGTGGCTCCATCATAGAAGACCGCGCAGCCCGCAAGCTCTTGCAGGCCGGTGATGCTCGACTCGAAGTTGGCGAAAACGAAAAGGCTCTTGAAATTTGGGAATCGGTCGTTGAGCGCTATCCACGAAGCCAAATCCGTTTCGAAGCGCACCTTCGTCTTGCCGACCATCTTCTTCAAGAGATTAAAGACTTTGACAGAGCTCGCATTCATTACGAGGCCGCTGCGATTGAAGCTAATCAGGATGATGCCAAGCGAGCCTATGCGTTCTTAAATACCGGAACCTGCTTCTACGAAGCGGGCAACTATGGAAAGTGCTTCGGCATCATGCGAGATGTTATCGAGCAATTCCCAACCTCTTCCGAGATCAATGAAGCCTACTACTACATCGGTCTTGGGCACTTTAAACTTGGTCACTTCAGCCGCGCCATCGAAGCGCTTGAAAAAGTAGGGACCGCTCTTTCAAGCAAAGATTCACTCATCGAAAAAGTCGAAGCCGGAAAACGATTCTATGTGAAAGTCGATGACCAGGATTTCGCTATCCTCGAACCCGGTTCTCAAATCAAGGTTCGTTGTCTCACCACAGGCGGGGATGAGGAAACAGTCACCTGCGATCCAGTTGGTCGAAATGCACGAATCGTGATGGGTAGAATCCCAACCCAGCTCAATCAAGCTTCGCCCAATAACGGCACACTCGAAGTTCGCGGCGGAGATCGGATCACAGTCACTTATATCGATGCCCAAACCGCCCAAAAAGACACCAATGCAAAGCGCCTTAAGGAAGTCATAGTCGTGGGCAACGGAGTAGCGCGCATCACGGACGGATCCTACCTCCATGATCTCCCTGCAGCAGTTCTTGGCAAACAACTCCATCTTCAGGTTACCGATGCCGACCACGACACCACTGACGGAGCCGACCAGGTCAAAGCAACGGTCCAAGTTTTCCGGCGTAAAACACCCGACGAAATTGACGATGAACTCGCAAAAGGAGTGGCAAGCGGAGAACTTGAAGAGGGCCCTGACGGAGAAGATTTAAAATCTCAGATTGAACCCCTCCTCATGGTCCGAGCCGTTCCTGTAACCTTACGTGAACAAGAGCAACGAGGAACATTCCGCCTCGCCATCCCTCTCCGGCTTGCAACCGCTGCCAACACTCTCACCGGCGAACCCGGCCAAACCGTCCGACTCGTCTACCGCGACGATCAAAACCTCGGCGAAGGCACTATGATTCGGACCTCTGAAACCAAAATCATTGAGGGAAACCTCGGCGAGGTGCGTGTCACTCGGACCGAAATCTCCGACGAAGAACTCCGACTCAAAACGAAACTTCAAACCGCCTCGGCACTTACCGAAGTAGGCAACCACTACAAAGAATTTGGTCTCAACGAAAAGGCCAATTATAAATATGCTGAAGCTCTTGACGTCTGTGAGGAAATCCTCGTTCAGGCCAAGAAGGTTGGAGGAAAACTCCTTGAACAAACTTATGTGCAACTTTGGCGAATTTACTTCGCGATGGACAAGCTAGACCTCGCGCTTGGCATGAGTCGACGTCTCCTAAATGAATTCCCATCCAGCTCATTCGTGGACGAAGCGATGCTACAACAAGCCCACGTTGAGCGAAAACGCGAGAATTTCCCACGCGCCATCAACCTCTATGCGAGTATCGCCAAACTCCCAGAAAGCCCTCTAAAAGGCGAAGGTCAATTCTTCACCGGCGAGTGCTATGAAGCCATGGCCTTGAAAGCCACCACCGGACAATCCGCCAGTCTTTATGAGAAAGCTTTTCTAGCCTACCAAAAAGTCTACGAGCAGTTTCCTGATTCGGGCCGGGTTGGGGATTCTGTCGCAAAGATGGCTTCTTTCTATTATAAGAAAAAAGATTACGCGCGCGCTGTTGACGTCTTTGAAAATGTTCTTTCTGACTATCCCGACGCCAATTTTCTGGATGTCATTCTCTTCAATTATGGCCGTTGTCTTTACAAGCTTAAGCGAAAGCCCGAAGCCCGCCAAAAATTCGAACATCTCATCCGCGACTATCCCGAAAGTGACATTGCCACAGAGGCAAACAAAATCGTGGAAGCTCTCAAAAAAGCAGGATTTTGAAAACACTTATCCCTCAACTCGCTCTACTTCTTTTCTTAAGCATGCTGACGCATGCCGACCAAGCTATCGACCTCGAGGCAAAACTTAAGGAGACCACAGAATCATCTTCCTCAGGTGGAAAACTGATGGAGGAATTAGTGGACCTCTACTGGAAGGACGAGAAGATCTTCGGGATCATTCGTACCACTTCGAAGTTTTCGCGCGCCCAGACTGAGAACCCCAAACGCGCCGCGATGACCCTTAAGCTCGTTGAAGGTTACACCGTAACGGCTCGCCATGACGACGTGATAATGACAGGGCGCCAATTCTTGAAAATTTTCCCCGGGCACGCCCTTACTAACAGAGTAAGAGAATACATTGCAACTGCATATGAGAACACCGGCCGCGGTAATCTTGCCGCAATTCAATATCAAACAATTTGGGAAAATGGCGGCTCTTCTAATCAGGGTGTCAAAGCTCTCCGTCTTTTTAATCAGGTCAATAATGGCGCCTCATTTAACCGGGCCTCCAGCCTAGCAGCTGCGATGGCGGCAAAGATACCCGCGACCTCGTTACTCACTGGAGTTGGCTTTCAGGGGATGCACGCCGCCGAGCGAGCCGAACAATGGGCCGAAGGGCTTCAAATCGCAAAAACTCTGATTCGCCGAAATGCCCCCATGAATGAAATCAAAAGACAAGATTTATGGTTTCGCACCGGTCAATTTGAGTCAAAATTAGGACAATTTGAAAATGCAATTCAATCATATCGCCAAGCTCTTAAATCAAAGCGAGCTGATGTTCATAGCAGCCTGGTCAACGCCATGATCAGCGCAAAGAAACTCCCTTCCGCAATCGAGTCGGAAGCGAAAAAGTATCTTGCGGCCTTTCCTAAGCGCGATGATCGATATTCACCCCTTGTCAAGGCAGCGAACGCGGCTGCCGAAGCCAAGGACTTAACTCGAGCATTAACGATTGCTGAGAGCGTCATGCAGCACGACGTTAGCATTCAAAACCTCCCCCAGTCTTATGTGAAGTGGTGTGGCGAAAACTCTTCCCTCGCCGCCCGAGGCCTTCTTAAACTTATTGCAGGAAATCCTAAGGGGATAGGAACCCTTCGTGCTGTCCTTGCGTTGAGTGTTTATCGAGATGGCCTAAAAGATATCGGGAAGGCTCGAAGCGTTGCCTACGACTTTCTCGCAAAATCTCCAACCGAAGATAAATGGACGGAGGAAATTATTGCGTTTCTTTATTCATCAGCCACCGGACCAGAGACCTTCCGCAAAGATCTTGTAGCGATCAGTAGCAGCGCGAAATCGTTTCCACATCTTGCTGAGTTCCAAGATCGAATCTGGAAAAATGCACCACAGGACAAAGAACAAAATCGTAGCTGGCAAAAAGCTAAAAAGTCCCATCAAAACGATCCGCTGGTCAATCTTTGGAAGGACATTCAAGAAAAGGGAGGGAAATCAGGGAAATCTTGTCAGCAGCTTCTGCAGCAAAAACTCACGAAAGAACAACGTCACCTCGTTCTTTCGCGACTCGCATATGTGTATCGCCACCATCTGGGAGGGAAATCAAAGGAAAGTGCTGCAAAGTATTACCAAAATCTCTGTCAAGAGTTCCCAAAAGACCTCGCTGCTTCAGAACAATGGCTCGAAGCTGCCGCCTACACTCCAGAAAAGGATAGGGCGCCCATGAAGCTGGCGGCAGCCAACCACCTCCTCTCAATCCCCGCCGGCTCCGCCTATTACGATACTTGGTATCGCCTCGTCGAAATTAAAAACGAGTCCCTGATCCGAAAGGCCATCCCATGGATCAGAAAATCAAAGGAACAGAGCGACAATAGATCTGCTCACAGCACTCGGATCGGCGATATCATGAATGAGCTTGGAATGGAAACCGAAGCCATCCAATGGTGGGGATCCTTCATGGATCTTGATCCAAGTAATCGCGAATATGTTGATTGCACCCTGCGGGTCGCATCGACTATGAAACCCGGCGCGGCACAGAGCTTTCTCAAAAATCGTGCCGCAGCAGACACTGATTTCCACGGAGCCTACGCTGCTGAACTCGCGAACCTTCTCTTTCGGGCTGACGATCTCGATGGAATGCAATCGCTTCTCAAAAAAGCCCGTGATCAGGCAGATCGAACACCTTTCCGATCTTGGGGTATGGGTGAGTGGCCTGCTCGCTCCTGGCTTGAGACTGCCAAGAGCTCTAAAGATTGGCCTGATGCCAAAAAAAACCGTGTCTATAGCATGATCCGGGACCTCCGGATCGGGAGGGTGAGCGCTGAAGCCGGGCTGGATCTCCTCAGCACCACCGCCAGATCGACCGATCGACTTCTCAGCGCACAAGCTCTCATCAAGACGGCCGACCAACATTATGAATCATGGAGGCGAATCTACCCCTACGCCCAAGCTGCTCTGGCTCGCAAAGATTTTCCACTTGGAACCACGATCCTAAATGGACTGCTAAACACCATCCGTTCAGTAGGTAATTCCGAGATAACGGAGGCTCGAAAACTTCTCGGCAAGGCTTATCGAGAAATGGGAACCCTAAGTGCCGATATTTCCGCAGACAGCCCGATCGCTCCGCTTCTACAAACCATCCTACACCTTCGTCTTGGTGATAACGAGCGTGCCGAGGCGAGCTATTACCAAAATCAGGAGCTTTTCAACAAGCACCGCCATGAGCTTCCGATAGAACTTCTTCTTTTTGGTGCAGAAATTCACATCGCGCAAGGGACTCCTGAAGACCATGATCGAGCTGAGGATATCCTTCGTGGATGGATGCTTAAGTTTAGCGAATCTGAAAAAGTCGATATTCGCGACAAGTCACAAATTCAGCTTCTTCTAGCACGTAACTATCAGCGAGCCCGACAATATGACATTGCTCGTGCTGAATTCACCACAATTCTGAATCTCTACAAAGAACAGCCCGAGGCGATTGAAGCACAATTTGGAATTGGCGAAACTTACATGGCCCAGCGCGTCTACGATCAGGCTGAAGAGATCTTCACAACACTCTCAGAAAACCCCAATCCCTCGATATCGATACGAGCAAATTTCCTCCGAGGAGTCCTCGCTATCAGACAAGAAGAAAACGAACGAGCGCGCCGGATTTTCCTCTCAGTCCTAGAGCAAGCTCCGGATACCAAACTCGCCAACAAAACGCTCTATAACCTCGCCGAGGTTTATGGGATCGAACAACGATTCCTTACTCAACTAGAGACGCTTCGGACTGTGGGACGCCTCGGACAAGAATCAAAACTCTGGCATGCACCAGGCAAAGCTCTCTCAGTCGTCGTGCAAGACCCAGATTTGGGGATTAGCCGCGGTGAAACACGCATCCCTGTCATCGTCCGCACCGAGCCCGGAAATGATCGTGAAGAATCTTTCCTAAGCAGTGGCGGGGCAGGCAAAGGAATCTTTCTCACTGAATTCCCAACTACCCTTGGCGAGGCAAATATTGGAGATGGAATCTTACAGGTCACCGGAGGCGACATTATCTCAGTCGATTACCCCGAGGATTTTAAAAAGCAGTTCCAGTTCGAATTTCTAAGCAACACGCGTCTTCGCATCGCTTCCGATGGATCACTCGAAGTTGCCAGCAGCGAAATTATTAATCAACAAGACGCTAGTTTTACGGACGCCCTGAAAAAGGAAATCGCAGACAAAAAAGAGGAGCAATCACGCGCTGCTTCCCGGCCGAAAAATCAGGTCAAACCCGGCAATCTAATTTATTTTCAGGTTAAAGATGGGGACCGCGATCTTACGGGCGCACCCGACAAGGTCAGCGTGAAACTCTCCACTTCAAGTGGCGATGAAGTTCAACTCAAAATCGATGAAGAGAGCCGACACGGTGGCATCTTTCTTGGCATGTCCCGCACCGGAGAACTTCCCGCAGGAGCAAAAGCCTCAGATTCCGCCCTTGATCATAGCCCACTCAAAGCAATTGATCATTCGCTTGAAACCACTTGGCGTAGCGAGCCTGACGGAGCCGCACCGAAGTCTCTTTCAATCGATATGAAAGAGCTACGCAAGACTGACTCGATCACTCTCACTTCCCCCCAGACAGAGGAAGAAGCCCCAGTCCGGATGACAATTCGAGGGAGTCACGACGGACGCTTTTGGTTCAACCTTGCTTCACTCCCGCCACCAAAACCCGCTCTACCGCTCAATTTTCCAGAAACTGATATGCACCTTCGAGTCTTCAAAACTTCAGCCAAAAGTCTGAAAGAACACTACTCATGGGAAGACATCTCCAACCTCGTCCAAAAAGTTAAACCAACAGAGGTCAATCAAGTGGAAGCTCTCTCGTGGCAATCCCCGGAGGAAAGCACGGACGCCTACTTCCTCCTTTGGTCTGGCCCACTTGTCCAGGAGCGCGAAGGAGCGATACGAATCGTGGTGTCCGGGCGAAACACCGCCCTCATGCTTAACGGAAAGCTGGAGATGCCGATTCGCGAAGGAACCCAAAGTGTAGATCTCTTTGTTCCTCGAGGGGTCCACAAGCTCGATATCCTCACCATCGCCACTCCTGAAGCAAAGTCAGTCGAAGCAAAACTGGCTCGTGAAAACCGCCAATCATCAATCGTCAAAATGCGACCTTTCACCGCTACTGATTTTGATCCGGATTCCGCTGCGGACATTCCATATTTCGAACCAGTTCCTGCTCCTGAAATCACTCAAGAAGAAAACCACTGGAACCTTTCAATGCCCTCTCGCGAGCTAAGGTTCATTGACTTTGAGTTCCTTGAGTATCGCGGCGAGGCAATCGCTATCAGCAACGTAGAAATTTCAGGTGGTGAACTCAAACACATCCCACCCACAGCCGACGTTCTTGAACTCGCGAGTAATGATATCCTAGAGCTCGCGCCTGGGGACACAGTTACGGTTTCCTATCTTGACGAGCTTACTGCTGGAGCTGAGCAACGAAATCGCCTTCTCACAAAGTCTCTCACTGCGACCTACTACAACGGCCAAATCACACCTATTAGTTACGACTTTAATCGTAGCGGAAGTGGCTCGGTAAAAGGGACCCGCAAAGAACTTCTTCGTATCGAACCCGGCGAACGAATCGTTGCTGAGATTGTCGACTTTGATCTAGACGTCGGTCTTGATCGCGATGAAGTCGAGGTAGAGATTCAAGTTAATTCAGGCCCCCATTTCAAGTTCACTGCAACCGAGACTGGTGCCTCGACTGGGGTTTTCCTCGCTGAAATCGACACGGCCGCCGAAGCCACCGAAGGTAAGATCACCGTCAAACAAGGAGACAAGGTTTACCTTCGCTATAAAGATGTGCAGAACATCTTCCCTGGGCATGCTTTTTATCGTGAGACAGTCGTCCTTCTAAATGAGCCTACACAAGCCCAAATCCAGATTATCGATAGTGAAACCTCAGTTGAAGGTGGCATGCGATTTCTTCCCGTTGAAGAGCCTCGACCACAAGACCACATCAGCAAAGTCGAGTATCGCCTCCCTCTTACTATTGAAGTTATTGATCCCGACCGCGCCAAGGATTCCCGAAGCACGGTGCTCGTCGATGTCATGACTACCCAAGGAGTAAAGACCCAAGTCGAGTGTGTTCTATCGCGGGCCTTCGCTACTCCGAACGAAGCCCTTTCCGAGTCTCGCAACCCAGCTCTTTTAGAAGGGCGTTTCGTTGGCCAAATTCCACTCCTCTTAGGCTCGCCACAAAGCATCACGATGGTTCCCGAAGACGGCACTTTGCCAAAAGGCGGACTCGGAAAAATCATTATTCCGACCGAGCCCGACCCTGAAACCGAACTCGATAATGGATCCACTAAATCTAAAGCCGCACTGGCTGTCCTAAGCGTTGTTGGCACTGACCAATTCACCGCCATCTACCAGGACAACTCACGGCCCGATGACTCCAAAATTGCTCTGAACGCTGCCGCAAAACTTTTCTCCGCTGCTAGCCTCGAAATCACCAATAAAGAATATTTAGAACCCGCCGAAATCGCACACGTCGGCAAGAAACTCTTCCTTCGCCTTTCCGATCCAGATCTCGATATTTCGAAAAAGCGAGATATGGCGATAGTGCGAATTATAACCGAAAGCGGTGAGGACGAAACGGTCGAACTAGAGGAAACTCTGACACACAGCGGTGTATTCAGTGGATCATTCCCCCTCCAGGCGAATCCCAAACCGGAGCCCGGAAATTTCGAAGGAAAAATCGAATGTTTCTTCGGCGATCAGATCACCGCGGGATATCTTGATAACGTCATTCAAACTATCGACGGACAACCAATCATTAAACGTATGCTGCCGGTTGCTATTGGCACTGATGGCGTGATGGCTGCTTTTAGTAAGATTTATAAAGATGAAGACTTAGCGATCCAAACTCAATTTCATATCGCCGAGAGCTACTTCGAGCTCTTCAAGAGCCAACGCAAACTGAAACAAGACGCCAAGGCTGAAGCAGCGCTGACCTCAGGGCAACGCGTTCTCCGCGATCTTCAAGACGATTACCCAAATCCCAAATACGCTCCACGTGTCTCCTACCTTCTCGGCCAATTCGCTCAAGAAATGGAGGCTTGGAACGAAGCTATCGCCGCATATGGATCCATTGTGAGAAATCACCCCGAGCACAATCTTGCCCCGGATTCACAGTATAAACTTGGTCAATGTCACGAAGAAGCCGGCGAACTCGATGAAGCGCTTGAAGCATATGTGACCTTAGCTGGAACCTATCCAAAGAGCCCTCTCATCGCAAATGTCATGCTTCGTATTAACGAACACTTTTACACTAAAGAGGACTATTCCGTTGCAGCCTCGGTTGGTGAAAAATTCCTGGAGAAATTCCCAAACCATGAATGGACTCCGAAGATGGCGTTCCGCATTGGCCAATGCCATTACAAGCAGCAAGAATTTCTAAAAGGGGGCAAATCATTCGACGCCTTTACTAAGCGTTTTCCTGACCAAGAACTTACCGCCCAAGCACTATTTTGGGCGGGTGAAAGTTATCGAATGGGTCGAGATATCCCCAATGCTTTTCGACGTTACAACCGCTGCCGGTGGGACTTCCCTGAAAGCGACGCGGCCAAGTATTCCCGAGGAAGACTCGCACTCCCGGAACTTCTCTCCCAATTTGAAAAAGAAGCTAATCTAAACGAATAAACATGACTCCAGCCCACCTCGCTGATGCCGGATTTTTTGAATCCGGCGCTCTAAAATTTCTACTTGAAGGCGGACCCTTCATGTGGCCCTTACTCGCCCTTCTAGTCATGGCTATCGCGGTCATCATTGAGCGCTATCGTAGCCTCAAGCTACTCGAAACCGATGCCGGAAGCCTCCGTGAAGAAGTCATCGAACTCTTATCCGAAGACAAAGTTGAAGAGTCTTTAAAACTCTGCGACTCTGCACGCGGACCTGTTCCCGCGATCCTTTCAAACGGTCTTCGTAAATACCTCGTCCTTCGCCGTCTAAACTACGATCAGGCTCAGATGGAACAACAGGTCGTAAAAAGCATGGAAAACTACGGTGTTAATATTGTTGCGGCCCTCGAGCGTCATCTTCCCATTCTCGCCACTATCGCTTCAGTTGCACCCATGCTGGGTTTTCTCGGGACGGTGCAAGGGATGATCGTAGCATTCGGTGATATCGAAGCGAATATTGGTCAACAGAACATCGTGCAAGCTGCGGCATCGGGAATTAGGGTTGCCCTTCTCACCACTGCCTTCGGATTAATCGTAGGTATTCCAGCTTACATTGCTTTCAACTACTTCACCGGGCTCATCAATGACTTCGTTCTTCAGGTTGAATCATCTGCCGCTGAGCTCATTGAAGTTGTTTCTCTCCGGCTGACTCTGGACAAGGAAAGCTCATGAAACTGAAACGCGGTAAATTATTGGTCGATCCACCTGCCAGTGCCAGTTCGGATATAGCCTTCATCCTTATTATCTTCTTTCTCGTCTGCGCCGCAGTGCAGCCAGAGACCGGAATCGCACAAATCCTTCCAAAGACTGAGGAGAAAACTGAGAAGCAGGAACAAAGCAAAAATATCGAAGTTTCAATTACACCAAACAGCATCATCCTGAACGGAAGCCCCCTAAAACTTAACGAGTTTCCCCTCAAGCTTAACGCAGCCTTGTCTAAAAAGACGAGAGATGAAGACCGTATCGTCACCGTTAAAAGCGCACCCAATACGCCTTACCCGCTCTGGATTAAAATTTCACAAGTCATCGAACAAGCAGGCGGCATCCTCACTCTCGAAATCGAATCAGATCGGATCATTAACGTCGAATGAAACTTCCCCGAAAAAAACTTACGGCATCCGTTCCTTCCTTCGCGATGGGAGACATCGGCTTCTTATTGCTTATTTTCTTCGTCATACTCGCTCGAGCGCAGGACGACAGTCACGTTCGCTGGCAACCCGCCAAGCTTAAGGAAGTTGAAATGGTCGCCTCCCCGCTAGCAAGCGTCACCATCGATACTGGGTTCAAAAACTACCTAGATGGTAAAGAGATTTCTACCGATGCGCTTCCTGCAGCCCTTTCGCAAATCCTCGGTGATACCCCACCGGGGAAACGCTATGTCTTTCTCAAAGTTCACAAGGAAGCCAAAGCACTACACTTTGAACCCATTATCGCTGCGATCAGTGAAGCCGGTGGCGATCTCGTTCATATCCTTGAACCCGAACAACCTCTACTTTCCCAATGAAAGGAAAATCAAAAAACTCTGGTGAATCTCGCACTTCTATGGCCAGCACCAAGGCCGACATTCGTGAGCTTAAGGCTAACTCAAGCGCCACCGTTCAGGAGCTACAACTATTTCTTCGTGAACTAAAGGGAAAGAGCCCACCGGAGATGCTGGGAATTGTCGCATCGAGCCAACTCATCAGAGCCATTATTCTTTCGGTTATTTTGGTAATCGTTGCGATCTTTGCCCTAACCGCCATTCCTTATTTTTTGGGAAATAACGAAACTCCTAACCCTGAACAGCCGATCGTTACAAATCCAGCACCTCCCGCTCCCGAGCCCAAAGAAGCCAACCCTCCTCCTAACCAAATAAAGCCCGCCGAGCCTCTCGCTCCACTTGGGGTTAATGAAAAGAAAACCGCCCCAGCAAATGTCAATCCACTCGAAGACGATGGAGGAAGCTTTCTCAAAGACCTAGAGTGAAACAACTCGATTTCACGACTCCCATTGTGACGCAACCGCAATGCTCTCTCAACAAAAGATTAAAGATCTCTGCAGCCCAATCTCGTTGACAGGGATTTACGCTGTATTCTGGTGCCTTCTCTGGATCGACGCACATGTTTGGTTTTGGTTGAATCGTTGGCTCGCAGCGATCGGCTTCATATCAGTGCTTCCAGTCTTCTTTTTTTGGGTCAGCCGACACCGCAAGTCTTCCCTCCTCATTCGCCGCGGGGTTCTAAGTGCTTTCTACCTTCCAGTCTGGCAACTCGCTGTTCACCTCCCTCTTCTTAACTTTTCCTACGCGCTCTCGATTACCATTTCACAAATCGGAACAGTCGGAGCCTTCTTTCTTGGACTTGGATGGACTGCTTGGGGAATCGATCAAGAAACAAAACGCATCTCCACTAATTCCAACTACAGCCATTCCTGGGATCCTCGTAGACTTTCGGCGTGGTACTTTGGGAAGAAGAACCACCAACTCCGCCAATCTCTCCTTACCCTCGTGAGCTACACCATACTCTTCAGTATCGCAGCCTTCATTTTAACGAGGCTTTCAGGCTGTAGTATTTACGAATCACCCCTCGGAGGTGGAGATAGTATTCAACTTAAGCAAGTTGTCAAAATCCAGAAGGTGATCAACAAGAAGTTTGTCATCAACCCCTACAGCAGCGTCCTTTTCAATCCTCCTCCCATTGATGACGTCAAACTTGAAGTCCTCGAAGTCACGGAACACCTTTATCAAATCGGACAAGGCAAAGGGGATAGCGCGGGATTTTCCTCAGGCACAGTGCTAGGAAAAGTTCGCTTCATTCGCCTGAAATATGATGGCGGCGACTGGGAACAAGATATGGATCGCGGTTCCGACCTTAATTTGCTGACCGAATACGGAGTCCGCACCGGCCACCCAGTTAGCGACCGCCCCGAACCTATGGAAATCGGTCGACTCAAGAGTTTTCCCAAACGAAAAAGTCCGCCTATCGTTTACATGACCGGGCAAGAAGGAATCAGCCTTAGCGACACAGAGATTCAGACCATGCGTCGCTATCTGCTCGAGCACCACGGAATGCTCTTTGGTGACAACGGAGGAAGCTCTGGGTGGGAAGGCCAATTTGTTTCGATGATGAAAAAGGTTCTTCCACGTGTCGAAACTATCGATGTCTATCTCGACCACCCGATCCATCGAATTCCTTATTCACTTCCACGCCTCCCTATCGTCGCTCCGCATGGACGATCCAACGCACTCGGCTGGGTTGTCGACGGTCGACTTGTCGCTTATTACCACCCAGGAGATATTGGCGATGCTTGGGCCGACGGCCACTCTGGAGTCAAACGGGAGGTCTGGGAGTCTTCCTATCAACTTGGGGTCAATATCATCTATTATGCCCACACCGAATACAACAAGTGGCTTGAACGAACCAAGAAATAATTATGCCTGCCTTTATCCTTAGCCTTGTCCTTGCCCTCGGTTCATTCGCGACCGCAGCTCTCTCAACGCTCCAACAAATTGACGTTAAAACCTTCGAAAAGATGCGGGAGGTCGAATGCTATCAAATTAAAATTGCCGAGAAGCACTTTATTAAAGGAAGTTTTAAGATCGCTCTTGCCGAATATGAAAAATTCTTAACCCTTTATGAAAAAAGCGTTGGTGCTCCCTACGCGCAGCTAATGTGGAGTCATACGATGATGAAACTAAAAAAGCCCAAAACCGCCTTACGCGAGGGCTTTCAATCTGTTATCGACTACTGGCCAGAATCTCCTGAAGCCACGATCGCATCCTATTGTATGGGAGATGCCTATCGTACAATGGGCGAAATTAAGGACGCTAAAAAATCATACCGATTTCTCATCAAGGAATACCCTGGCCATGAACTTGCTATGCGCGCACGGCAAGATCTTCTCCACTATGCACGCTTACATGAGAACATGGAGGAACGCCTCACCCTTCTGAGTGAGCTCACTTTCAGGGTAGAACGAACCGAGAAATCGAAAGCTGCCTGCATCAAGGCATGTCACGAGCTCGCTGAATTACACTGCTTTGCGCAAAACCTCGACCAAGGAAGAAGAGCCCTAGCCACCACGTATTCTGGAACCAAGCTTTTCGAACAAGTTTACAGCCTCTCCGTCAAAACAATGAAGCATCTCCTTCGAGATCAAAAAACAAGAATTGCAGCATTAAAGCTGGGAGATCAATTAATCATGACACTTAGAAACGAGGCAACCGTCCGCACTGAGTTGGCGTCAGAATTCTTCTATCAGGCAGCAGATTTGAATACAACTCTTGGCCGTCATAGCGAAACTATGATAATCTATCGCGAGATTGGAGAGCGTTTCGGTATGAATGACAGTCTTCGTGGAACGATGGCGCAATGGTACAAGTCGCGAGACCGAAGGAACGAAGCTCGAAAAATCTATGGCGAATTTGAAGATCAGCTAGCAGGTCTCAAAAATCTTGCCGCGATGTCGCTTGAGGAGAAAAAAGTTGCGGCCGCTATCACAATCTACCGGAAGCTCATAAAAATCGATGGCAATAGCACCGTCGAATATCTTTTGAATATTGCCAGTTGTTATGAGAGCCAACCTGACTGGGAAAAGGCGATCGCTTGCTATCGTGAAATCATCGAAATCGATAAAGATAATTCTGTTAAATATCTTTTGACGATAGCCGGTTGTTATAAGACCCAATCCGACTGGGAAAAAGCGATTGCCTGCTATCGTGAAATCATCGAAATCGACGGAGATAATTCGGGCGAATACCTCTGGTCCATCGCCGGATGTCACGAAACACAGTCGGACTGGAAAAAAGCGATCGCCTGCTATCGTCAAATCGATAGATTTCCCGCGAACTACTTTGCGATGGCGAATTGCCATCGAAAGATTAAGGAGCACCGAGAGGCCATCACTCTCTACAATCAGATTAAGATTCTTGAGAAGTCAGCACCTGAGGCGAGTTTGCAAATCGGTTACACCTACGAAGAGGCAAATGACAAGGAAAAGGCGATCCGGACCTTTCAACTGACTTGCAAACGCTATCCAAAATCCGGCCAAGCCAGCAAAGCTCATTCCCACCTCCAAAATAAGTATAAGATCAATGTCACTCTCGGGGGCACCGAAGAAGAATAGCCGGGCGGACTCCTTTATGAACGAAGGTAGTCACTTCTTATTCCCTCTCTTAGGAAACGAAATCCTTCCTTATCAATAGCTGGCTTTTCATGCTCCCAGCACGATCGCTAGCGCTATCACCATCAGGACCCCACCTGCACTCTGTTTCCTTACAAAACGTGGATCGCTCTTACGCCCGATGAAATAGAGGAAAAGAACCGCCATCAATCCTCGAGTGCTGAAGACAACGTTACTTAAAGTCGGCTGACCATAACGGCTGAATGCCAAATTCACGACAAGAGCCTGCAGTCCGAGCAAAAGCCCCGCTCCGACAACAAAAGTCGCAATACGGGGATTTCTAGCCAACATCGCCAATTGCTCTCCGCGACGAAATAAGAGGCCAATTGAAATAACCCCGCTCGTACTCATCATAAGGATTAGCCAGCGTGCTGCTCCGATTTCACGACTCTGCCAACCGGTTAAAAAATCATTAATTCCAAAAAACAGGCAAGCCACCAAAGTCAGACCTACCGTTACACGATGGGTTCGCCAACCTTCCGCACTTCCTCCTGAGACAAGGAAAATCGCTACCGTTGCTAGGATAACGCCACACACTAAACTCCATGAGCTCGGTTCAAGCCCCACCAGCATAGAAAAGAATCCCACAATCACCACCTTCATTCCCAAAGCGGAAGAATGAACCGCCAGATCGCCCGTCTTCACTGATTGGATGGAGAACCATTGTCCCAAAAAAAAGAAGACACCATTTCCGATCGCCCACCAATCTCTTCCAGAAATTTCCCAGCCCCCAGTTGGGTGAAGATATAAGAGGAATATGAAAGCCGTGACTAAATTTGCGATAGCAACAATCACGGATAGACGGACACCATGAAATGTTCCCTTCTGAATACACCATCCTAAAAGCGGGTGCAGCACCGCACCAATTAAAGGAAGAAAGACGGCACCACTAGGAACCGTCATTGACTAGAGAAGAAAAATTTCATGTCCCAAACGTCAAAAGGTAATACCACGCTTGGAGCAAATTAGACGTCACCTCACTTGACTGGAGTAACCTTCTCTTTGGTTGGGAAATCCTTGGACCAACCAACCGTCACCTCTTTACCTGCAACCCACTCAGCGCCTCTTAAAAGGGTGTCGTAGAATCCTCGGCACTGCATTGAATAATTAGCATGTCCCAGCGTTGTGTGAAAAACCCGGCCTTTCCCGTAGTTAAGGGCCATGAGCATGGGCTCATCGCGATTCGTCTTCTCACTTGGAGCGGTCGCAAGAACTTCCATGTTTTTGGCAGGTCCCCGGAGCATGTCATAAAGCTCATCTTTGGCATGTAACCACTCTTTGGGCATCCCTTTAGTAATCGGATGATCATCGGCTCGATTTGTGATCACAAATTCATGCTGGGGCCCATGATTTCCACCTCTTCCCTTAGATTCGTCTACAACCTCTTTACCGTCTTTGTAATAAACGTAAGGACCACTCTTCTCATTACGTCCGCCCCAACCACCAAGACCAATCATTTCATTATATTCAGGCCACATTGAGAACGCGTTATCTGCCGCGTGCACGACAACAAATCCCCCACCATTTTTCACGAAATCAACGAATGAAGCACGCACTTCCCCGGGCCACATTTGACCATTATAGTTACTCACCACGACATCATACTTTTGGAAGTCGGGGCGCCACTTATCCCACTCTTCCTTCGCTGCCTGATTTCCCGGACTTGTGCTTACATCTAGTGAAAAGCGTTCATTACTTCCAAAGATTTTCTCAAGCACTGGAGTAGTCTCTTTCCAGTTATGATTATTTTGACCATCAATGATTAACACTCTAACGACGCCTGAATCTTTTTCGCTATCCTTTTTGGCAGCAAAACTCACAAATACGAAACTGGCGAGAAGCATGAGGGCAACGCCAAGGGTTAAACGGTTCTTCATATTTCCATCATCACCAAGAGAGGCCCTTCTTGCCAAGACGAAAAACTTCCACATTGGCATTTGATTTCTTAGAATCTCTCAAATGGAATCTGTAGTCGAACTTCTCCAAGATCTTATCCAAATCCCGTCAGTTAACCCAGATGGAGATCCCGGAGTGTCCCCGGGCGGGGAAAAGGAGGTCGCCGACCTAGTTTCCGAGTTCCTTAAGCCCTATGGGTTCGATTCTGTTTTTGAAGAAGTGGAACCTGGACGGCCCAATTTAATTGCTCAAGCTCCAGGGTCCAGAAACCGCCCTCGAATTCTCCTTGGGCCTCATCTGGACACCGTTGGGGTTTCGGGAATGACGATTGATCCTTTTTCTGGCTCAATCAGTGACGGCAAAATTCATGGACGGGGAGCTTCCGATACCAAAGGGCCAATGGCGGCAATGCTGTGGGGTCTTCGCGAAAACGCCCACCTTCTAGAAAACCTTCCAATAGCAGTCGATTTTGTTGGCTTCATGGGCGAGGAATCGAGACAGCCAGGGTCCCGACACTTTGCTGAAAACCACGCACACCAATACGATTTCGCAGTTGCTGGTGAGCCGACTGCCCTGGAAGCCGTTTACTGTACTAAGGGCTGTCTCTGGGCCACAGTAAAGGCAACAGGTAAAGCCACCCACGCTTCACAGCCTCATCTTGGTGAGAACGCTATTCTTAAACTCCTCAGAGAGCTACAAGGTCTCGAGGGCTCTTTTCTTAAGCATCTTTCAGGTTTCCAACATCCCGTTCTGGACCAATCAACCATGAATGTCGGAATGATCTCGGGAGGGACCCGCGCAAATATCGTGCCAGCACAGGCTACTGCTACCCTTGATATTAGAACGGTGCCCGCCTTAGTAAGCGATGAAACTGCAAGCGATATCTTGAAACGATATCTTACTGACCTCGAGTTGATACACAGCGCAGAATCACCACCCATGGCCATGCCGCCTGATCATCCCTGGCTCATGAAACTTAAGGAAATTCATTCAAACCTCAAATTCGTCGGAGCTCCCTGGTTTTCTGATGCGGCTCATTTATCGGCTGCCGGAATTCCCTCAATTTGCCTTGGACCCGGATCCATCGACCAAGCCCATACGGCCGACGAATTCATTCAGATCTCCGATCTCGAAGACGGTGCCGCATGGTTCACCAAAATGATCGCAGGTCTTGAAACCTAACCCGAGCTCCCAAGGGGATGTCCCTCAGTCCCTGATTGCCAGTAAAACTAGCGGCTCAATCTTTGCTTTCCCCAATCAGCGCGCAAAACGCGCTTACAAAAAACCGGAACCCTCGGAGTTCTGGTCTTGAGGAAACACGATAGCTTCTAATTACTCACCGTCGGCAAGATAACGCTCCGCCTCAATCGCAGCAGCACATCCCTGTCCAGAAGCCGTAATGGCTTGGCGATAAATATGGTCCGCAACATCACCCGCAGCATAAAGCCCCGGCGTTTTTGTGCTTGTACTATGGGGATTCTGGAGAACGTATCCATTCTCATCAAGATCAACTAGGCCACCAACAAACTGGGAGTTTGGAACATGACCAATTGCTACGAAGACGCATTTAACTTCCAGCTCTGATTTTTCTCCCGTCTTGAGGTTCTCTAAATTGACAGCACGAACCTCTCCCTCTTCATCTGTGAGATACTCGGTAATTCCAGAATCCCAGACCGGCTCAACTTTTTCATTCGCTATAACGCGATCAGCCATGATTTTCGAAGCTCGGAGTTCATCACGACGATGAATGAGATAAACCTTCGATGCGAAGCGAGTCAGGAAATTAGCTTCCTCACAGGCTGAGTCCCCTCCACCAACCACAGCGACTGGGACATCACGATAAAATGCCCCGTCGCAAGTCGCACAAGATGTCACTCCATGGCCCACTAGAGTCATTTCGTTTTCCAAGCCTAGGTAGCGAGGAGCAGCTCCTGTAGCTATGATGACAGTTTTGGACTGGACCATCCCTGAGTCTGTTTCGAGATCGAAGGTTCCGTCCTCATTCCTCGTGATTTCATTAACCTTTTTGTATTCAACTTTGGCTCCAAACTTTTCCGCCTGCTGTTGCATCCGCCCCATTAATTCTGGCCCCATAACTCCGTCCGGAAAACCTGGAAAGTTTTCGACCTCGGTCGTTGTCGTCAACTGACCGCCAAGCTGCGTCCCCGAAAGGACAAGAGGCTCCAAATTAGCGCGACCCGTGTAGATAGCAGCAGTCCAACCGGCACAGCCGGTCCCAATAATAACAACATTTTCCATGATTACTTTTTGAGTGTGTGTTCGAGAAATTTGATTCCCGGAAAAAAATTAACTGAAGGCCGATATAAGCGTCCCATCTTCACCCCGATTTTTTTCCTCAGTCGACTCCGGAGCTTTCTCTTTCTGCATGTCATCAGGGATCTCCGGTGGTTCTGGTGGCTTTGGTGGATCTTTCATCTCGCCATGCTCTATGAGATCCTTGATATGCTGCGCGTCTAGTGTCTCAAACTCTAGAAGACCCTCTGAAATCTTATCAAGTAGAGTCCGATTCTCTTTGAGGAGCCTTTCGGCTTCTTTGTAGGCATGATCAATGAAATCCTTGATCTCATTATCAATTTTTTGAGCCGTATCTTCGGAGTAATTTTTAGACTGACTCATCATATCACGAGCGAGGAAGCCACCGCCTCCACCATCGCCATACTCAACCATTCCGAGGTCGCTACTCATACCCCACTCACAAACCATCTTGCGGGCTAGACTCGTTGCCATTCGAATGTCTCCCATCGCACCGTTGGTGACATCCCCAAAGATAATCTCCTCCGCAACACGTCCTCCCATCAGAACGATGAGCTGCGAAAGAAGCTCATTCTTGCGATAATTGAACTTATCTTCATCCGGAAGAAACATAGTCGATCCGAGCGAAGGTCCCCGCGGGATGATCGTGACCTTATGAAGTGGATCGGTGTGGTCTAAAATTTCGTTCAAAATTGCATGCCCAGCCTCGTGGTAGGCTGTATTCTTTTTCTCCTTATCTGAGAGGGCCAGACTTCTCCGTTCGCGCCCCCAACGAACCTTATCACGCGCTTCCTCCATCTCCGCAAGAGTCACAGCTTTGATTCCCTTGCGAGCCGCTAGGAGAGCAGCCTCGTTGATAAGGTTTGCCAATTCCGCCCCTGAAAACCCGGGGGTTCCTCGCGCGATAAGACCAAGATCCGTTCCAGCAGCCAGCTTGATTTTCTTGGTATGAACCCCGAGAATCTGCTCCCGACCCTTAACATCAGGAAGAGCTACTGTTACCTGACGGTCAAATCTACCAGGTCGAAGAAGGGCTGGATCCAATACATCTGGACGGTTCGTAGCCGCGATAATGATGACACCCTCCTGAGTATCGAAGCCATCCATTTCAACGAGAAGCGCATTCAAGGTTTGCTCCCTCTCATCGTGACCGCCTCCCATCCCATGTCCACGGTGGCGGCCGACAGCGTCAATTTCATCGATAAAAACAAGACACGGAGCACTTTTCTTGCCTTGCTCAAACATATCGCGAACTCGACTGGCCCCCACCCCCACAAACATTTCCACGAAATCAGAACCACTAATCGAGAAGAATGGGACCTCGGCTTCACCCGCAATCGCACGCGCCAGTAAGGTCTTACCGGTTCCTGGAGGCCCAACCATAAGAACACCCTTCGGAATCGTTCCACCAAGAGCCTGAAACTTTTGAGGGTCGCGAAGAAAATCGACAATCTCAAAAAGCTCTTCCTTTGCCTCTTGGATCCCGGCAACATCTTTAAAGGTCACCTTTTGTTGGTCCATGGTGAGCAGCTTCGCCTTGGACTTGCCAAAACTCATTGCCCCACGGCCGGCCGATTTCATCTGATGTCTAAAAAGAAAGAAGATCAAGACGATCAGAAGAAGGACCGGAAGAAGGCTCATCATGATCTTCCCGAATGTGTTGTCCTGGTTTCGCGTGGAAATACCCGAGTCGATCAAGGCTTCCAACTTTCCGCGCGAGCTTGCGCTCAATTTAACCTGAAAGCTCTTAAGATTACCATCTGACGTCATCGTCTTTAGCTCTTCAGAGCTAAATCCAATCGGCTCCCCCTTAGTCGCGTAAAGGGTGGCAACGTTTGAATTCAATTCTCGGAAAATCTTAAATTCGACGTCTTTCCCAAGAACTAATCGATTCTCGGAAAGGAGGGTCTTTATCTGTGAAAAAGGAACCTCCTTGGCTGAGCTATCGTCCTCGGGCGCCACAGCAACCCAATTCAACTTCTCCCCAAATGTTTCATCGAGATCGTCGCTAATACTATCAATATCGACTTGAACAACGGATTTAATCTGAACCCGCTCCTCCCAATCTTTCACAAGAAGATCGTCCTTAGAAAACCGCCCAGTAATTTCAGCGCGAGCCTCACCAGTAAAGGTTACGAGCTCGAGTTTACCAGCTGGGTAGTCCTCCGAAGCTGTTTGAAGAATTCGACCCTCAAGTAAGGCTTCCCGAAATTCCGTAAACTTTAGAGTCTCGCGATCACCATCGCCAGCACCCTTCAGGGCCACGAAAATAATCGCCAAAGCGATGGTGAACAAAATGATCACTTTCCAGTTCACTCCCTTGTCAGAGGGAGTCTGGGCTGGTTTTTTCGATCCTGGGATCTCTGGTGGCTGTTGCTCGGACATAATAAACTACCGGCGGCCTCAAAAGTCACGTCCCGGCACCGGACGCTAGCGCAAGAAAATGGAATGAAAACGCCTTTTTTTGCTGATTTACGCGGCTAGGACTAAGCGCTAATTCATCAACCCCTAAAAACGCTAGTTCTGGTCTGGTATTACTCAACCTCTTGATTTGAAATCGTGATCGTCGAGGGCTCTTCCGATCCCATGTTTCCCTCAGCCAAAGCCTGCTCGATCATTTCCAACGAATCTATCGAAACGAGAGCTGGGCTATGAAATCCATTTCCATCAATGCTAACCGCTAGACCATTCTCAACGATGACGGTGACCTTTCCATGGGAGTCCTCCCCGATTTGGCTTGAGATCGAGAAACTCCTCTTCAACAAATTATGACGCTTCGTTCCAAGAACAGTCACAAAAAGCTCCTGACTACCATCCGCTGGTTCAACAAAAGCTCGTAGATTAGCAGGAACCTTTTCAAGAGCAAGATAGCTGATCAGATCCCCATTCTTTCGGTGATGAATCACCAGAAGCTGGATCTTCTCGATTTCAGGAAATGGAGCCTCTTGAACAAGACCATCCTCTTCGTTACTGCAGCCGAACGATAAGAAAGCCAATAAAAGAAGGGCAACGGACATTTTGAGCACGCCCATAGCTTCATTCAATTCCACCGGATATCCAAAGAAAAACCCGCCAAGCCGGGGCTGAGCAGGTTTTCAAAAATGGGATGAGTGAGATAATTCCTACTCTTCTGGCGCAGAATCCTTAGCCTCTTCGGCAGGACTTTCCTCGGATTTTGGTTCTTCAATCTTTGGTTCTGCGGTCTTAGGGGCCTCTGTTTTTGGCTTAGCGGCCTTTTTGGCAGCCTTTTTGGCAGCCTTTTTGGCAGCTTTCTTAGCGACCTTCTTGGCTGCTTTTTTAGCAACCTTCTTGGCTGCTTTCTTAACGGTCTTCTTGGCTGGCTTATCTGCTTTGGCTGCCTTTGAAGAGGCTTCAGCTTTGATACGTTCGTTTTTCCGCTTTAGATAAGTTTTTCTGCGGCGGCGCTTCTGGCGAGTTTTAAGATTTTGACCCATAGGATTAAGTTCGCTACGGAGTTATGCTCCATTACCGAGATGTTCAAGCGAAAAGGCACGCCATGTCTTGAACTCATCGCTCCCCTGCCCTTTTCTTTCGGCATGCCAGGCCTTATTATTAAACCCCGCTCTCGTATTTTTCACGGCCACGAGTGGGTCTACGCTTCGGAAATCCAAAAAACTTTCGGAAATCCCGAACCTGGTGACGTCGTGACGCTCAAGGATTTCAAGGATCGGCCCCTAGGGGTAGCAATCTATAATCCACAATCGCAAATCGTGGCACGTCGGATCTCCCGAAGAAAACAAAAACTGGATGCTGAGTTTTTTCTACGACGACTCGGTCAGGCCCTCAATTATCGAGAATCTCTTTCGATTGAACAGGACCTTCGACGGATAATTTGGAGCGAATCAGACGGTCTTCCTGGCGTAATCGTCGATCAATATGGGGAGCATCTCGTCCTACAGACAACCACTTTAGCGATGGATCAGCGCAAAGATCTCATTGTTAGCTGTCTCGTTGAACTTCTCTCACCCAAATCGATTACTCTTCGTAACGACTCCTCAATGAGACGGCCCGAGGGCCTTGAACAAGAAATCGTCATGGTTCATGGAGATCAACCAAAACCCTTTACAGTTTCACACCGAGATTCAGTCTTCGAAATCGATCCTGCAAATGGACAAAAAACCGGACTCTACCTCGACATTATGGACAGCTACCAAAAAGTCGCCCGCTTGGCACCCGGAAAGAAGGTGCTTGATCTATTCTGCAACCAAGGAGGATTTAGCCTGGCATGCGCACTTGCTGGAGCGCAATCGGTACACGCCGTTGATATTTCAGAAGATGCCACAACGGCAGCAGCCAAAAATGCTGAACTCACTGGAGTGCAAATTGAGACGATCACTGCTAACGCCTTCGATTTCCTTAGAAAACACGATGAAACTTACGATCTTATCATCCTTGATCCACCATCGTTCACACGAAACAAAAAGACAGTTAAAGATGCCATGCGCGGTTACAAGGAAATCCACCTCAGGGCCCTCGGCATGTTGAATCAGAGTGGAATCCTTGCGACCTTCTGTTGCTCTCATCACGCGACCCGAGAACTCTTTCTTGAGAGTGTCAGGAGTGCCGCTGTTGATGGCAAGAGAACCCTCCGAATGATTGACAACCATTCGCAACGCCTCGATCACCCCATCATAGCAACCCTCCCGGAAACAGAATATCTAAAAGGATTCACATTCCAACTTGCCCCAAATCGATAGCGTTACATGAAGACCCGTATTGCGATCATCTCCCTCATCATAGTCGCGGTGATTGGCGGGTTTGTCTGGCACTACAATCAACCCAATCAACGAATCAACCGAACTATCGATCAATTCATCGGCGCTCTCGAATATAACAGCTCAAATCTCCGAAGCCGTGAGGATGTTCACAAAGCCATCCAAGCTTCCACCGTAGAGCCTATTACCCTCAAAGTCTCGGAGCTCCCATTCAATCTAGAGATACCAAGAGAAATGTCGTTGAAAAGCCTCTGTAATCGAGTCGATCAACTTCACTCTATAACGGTTAGACGAAAATTCACAAAGCGCGAGGAAGACCTTCAGCTCGTGGGCAACAAAGCTCAACTGACACGAATCGATGAAATCACGATGACAACTCCCCTTCGCGAGAGCAAAAGCGAATTATGGGAACTTATCTTTGACCTCGAACTTACAGAGAGATGGAAAATTACCGCGATCCGAGCCAGAAGATATCAGTGATTTTTCGAGGCTATTGATTTGTAACCTCAGTCTGCCCTAGGAGCCACGTTTTAAGATGAACGTTTTGTTTAAGACTCGGATCTTCGCTCAGCAATTTCTCAGCAACTTCACGCGCTTCCCGAATGATGGATGTGTCTGACAAAAACTCTACAAACCGCAAGCCTCCCGTCCCGCTCTGTCGGGTTCCCAAAACCTCGCCTGGCCCACGCATTCTCAAATCTTCTTCCGCAATCTTGAATCCATCAACCGTTCCGGCCAAAATATTCAGTTTTTCAATTGCTTCCGGATTTTTTCCATCGGTGATGAGAACACAATAGCTCTTGTGCTCTCCCCGACCAATCCGGCCGCGTAATTGGTGAAGCTGGGCCAGACCAAAACGCTCGGCATTAAAAATCACCATGACATTAGCATTGGGCACATCCACACCGACCTCGATTACGGTCGTCGAGACCAACACTTCCGTTTTACCGTCACGAAAACGAGTCATCACCGCCTCCTTCTCTTCGGATGGCATCTTGCCGTGAAGCAATTCGACTTCAAAGTGCTTAAATCGCTTCTGCCACTTTGGGTGTTCCTCAACAGCCGATGCTGCCTTTATAGATTTGCTCTCATCGACAAGCGGATAAACCAAATAGGCCTGACGCCCTTCTTCAAGTTGACCAATGAGAAAATTAGTCATTTCGGTGATCTTCGGTTTCACGCGAACTCCGCTAATAATTTTACCCCTCCCAGCCGGTAACTCATCCAAGATTGAGACATCAAGATCACCGTAAATTGTTAAGGTCAAAGTTCTTGGAATTGGAGTTGCTGTCATAACCAACACATCGGGCATCACTCCCCGGTGGATAAGTTTCTCTCGCTGGGCTACACCGAACTTATGTTGTTCATCGATCACAATCAGCCCCAGATCATCAAAATCCACCTTATCGTAAAGCAGTGCATGAGTTCCAACTATAATCGGAGCTGCGCTCACATCTTCCCTCCGATCAGCCGTTGCTAAGCCCACCTTTACACCAAGTGGCGAAAGCCATTTCGAAAAAGTAAGATGGTGTTGCTCTGCCAAAATTTGGGTTGGAGCCATCAAAACTGCCTGACAGCCAGAATCAACAGCAAGCAGCATCGCGCACATTGCCACGAAAGTCTTTCCACTCCCAACATCACCTTGCAGTAGTCGATTCATTGGTCGTTGAACCCGCATGTCTCTAATGATCTCCTTAACACTTCTCTTTTGAGCATTAGTCAAATCGAAGGGTAGCGAATTATAAAACTCAGTGAGAAGCAACGTGCGTTTCCCAAGGATCCGCCCACTCAAATCTGCATGACGCGCCCTTCGCCAAACGACACGTAACTGCTGAAGGAAAAATTCTTCCTTTGCAAAATAACGCCGTGCCGCATCAGACTCCTTCAATTCCCCGGGAAAATGAACCTCACGAAAGGCTTCAATTCTAGGATAAGAAGGATCGATGTCATACACCGGAATTAAAGAATCACCATCAATCACCTCGAGCACCCGAAAAATAACCTCCCGTAATTTTCTCTGAGGAACACCACTCACGTTTTTGTAGATTGGAACAATACGCTCGAGATGAACGCTTCGGCCCTCTTCCGAAACAACCTCAAACTCCGGATGATCAATCACGACCTTCCCTCCACTCTCCTTTGGCTTTCCATAAAGCACGACCTCGTGCCCCGCCGCTATAATTTTATGGAGAAAAGGCATCTTAAACCAACGGCATGTGACCTGAGAAAAACCTCCCCCGGCATGATCCTCGACGACAGCCTCATAAAATCCCTTACCACCAAAACCTTTGCGTTGGGTATCGATTACCAAACCCCTTAGACAAACCGAACCACCACCTGCCTGAGCCGGAAAGGCATCGAAACGACGTCGATCCTCATATCGTTTGGGGAGCCAGTCAATCAGGTCCGAAAATCTTTCAATTCCGGCGACCCTTAGTGCCTCGACTTCCTGAGCACGAATGCCCGATAGCGATTGAAGCGAATCATTCGCATTCATTTTCATTTCCGGCCGCAGCCCTCACATTTTGGATACTAACTTGCACGCTCACCCGACCACGAAAAACATTTCGATCAACTGCAAATGCTATATCCCAAGGAGGGTCCGGCAACTCGTTGGCTCCCCCCCCGAAGAAAATGGCATCATGCTCATCATAACCCTGACGCAGGGATAGGCGCAGATGGTTGTTCTTCAAACGCCTCGGCGGCTCGGTGAGCCAAACATTACGAGCCATAAAAACCGGCTGAGGATTTGAACTTCCGAATGGCTGCAAGAGCTCGTAGCTCGCCAGAAAATCGAGAGAGAGTTCCCCGAGCTCAACTTCGGCATCAACATGCACCTTGGCTTCGAGGTCTTTTCCACCGCAAGTTTCATTCACAAATTTGACGAAGCCCTCGCGGAAAACATCGATCCGATCCTCATGGATACTCAAACCAGCTGCCATATGATGGCCTCCCCCTGCGATCAGATGCTCTCGACACGATCCGATTGCCTCAACTAATGAAATCCCCGCAATACTTCGACCGCTTCCTTTCCCTATACCATTTTTATCGATCGAAATCACAAAGGCGGGTTTATGATACAGCCGCATCAAGCGAGAGGCAACGATTCCAACGACTCCAGCGTGCCATGATCGCGAACCAACAACGATAACCGGATCATTGGAACCATCTTTTAACATCGCCATCGCCTCTGCAAAAATTGCTTGCTCTAACTGTTGACGGTTTCGATTAAAATTCTCCAGCTCGTCAGCCAACTCGAGAGCCTTGTTTGAGCAATCCGTCATTAGAATCGCGAGAGCTTGCTCCGGTTGGTCCATCCGTCCGGCAGCATTCAATCTAGGTCCGATCCGAAAACCAATATCAGAACTACTCAATCTCCCCTCAGCCCCGGTAAGTTTTAAGAGCGCTCGGAGTCCCGGCCGGACCGAATTCTCCAGTCTCCGTAGCCCATGCCTTACGATGAGTCGGTTTTCATCCACTAAAGGAACGATATCCGAAATAGTTGCGACCGCCACCAGATCGAGCACTGATTTAAGATCAAATTTATCAAGCGGCCTCCTCTTTAATAACGCATGTGCCAGCTTAAAAACGACACCCGCTGCGCAAAGATATTCGTGAGAATGTTTCGAGGCTTTTGGATTAACCAAGGCAACACAATCGGGTCGCCCATCAGGACCAATCTCGTGATGATCAACGACAACGGTATCAACCCCTTTGCTCTTAAGGATCGCGATCGCCTCGTTCGAGACCGTTCCACAATCGACCGAAATCATAAGGTCAGGCTTACCGCATTCATTCAGGCAACGTTCTAGCCCCCCCTCGCTCAAGCCATATCCCTCGCTACTCCGCCGAGGAATAAACGAAGCTGGTTTCAAACCATACGCTTCGAGTGTTTTACAAAGCACTGCAATTGAACTCACCCCATCAACATCGTAATCTCCGTATACGCAAACGCGTTCATCTTTATCAACCGCATGCAAGATACGCTCAACAGCAAGATTGATCTCCGGAATCTCAAAAGGATCAGTTAACTCAGCAAGACGTGGTCGTAGAAATCGTTCAACCTCATCGTGATGAACCCCCCTTTGCGCGAGCAACCGACCAAGAATACCCGGCATTCCCTCCGGAACCAGATCTTGCCAACCCTCGGGTGCTTCGCGGATGACCCACTGCACCTGCTTTTTTTCCTGGCTCAAGTTCTACTAGGATTCTCCTTTTGAGATCGAAAATCGCTCCCCCTTTTTAACCTTGAGGAGGCCATCTTTAACCACGCCCTCACTGACGCCAAAAAAGTAAAAAAGCCCAATCATCTTGATCTCAGAGTCTAGAGTCCTGACTTCAGGTGTCAAAAATGGAGGTGGGTCTTCAGCCCCGGACGCCAATGACCCCAAGACGACCATCGGGATCCAAAACCGGATCAGGTGAATATTCAATCTCATGATGTAATACTGACAGCCGATTCGCCGGCCCGCAAGCGAAAGCCTCCAGACACTCTATTTGAATTTAGAAAACACCCCTCGTCTTCCTTTCTCAAATCAGAATCACGAACTGCAATAGCGCCCATTAAGGGAGATTTCGCTGTAATCCCTTGGCTTAAATATCGCCCTATTAACCCTTATTCCTAAAAAAGTTGACGACAGCTACTCACGAGCCATCACTTCACGAATCTTCAAGAGTAATCTGATAGATCGACGGATTGACCAACTTATTATAAAGACTATTCCATGGTTTTAAAATGCTCTCAAACGATTGTTTTCGCCAGCTTCCTTCTTATTAACTCGGTCCTCGGTGCAGAGAAGATTGATTTCGCCCGCGAAGTTCTGCCCATCCTCTCAGATAAGTGCTTCACGTGCCACGGACCGGATACCAAGAAGGCAAAAGATCTCCGGCTCGATAGCTACGAAGCTGCCACAAAAGATCGCAAGGGAATTCGTTCCATCGACCCAGATGATCTTGAGAACAGCGAACTGATTTTTCGAATCCACGATGAGGATGATCCCATGCCACCTGAGGACGATGGCAAACCTTTGACAGCAGAAGAAAAGGAAATTCTCACCCTCTGGGTAAAGCAAGGCGGAGAATACGCCCCTCACTGGGCCTTTGTTGTTCCGAAAAAAAGCAAGGATGCCCCGGGAGAGAAGGTGATCGATTTCTTTATCGAGAGAAAATTAGAAACCAACAAGCCCTCTATTTCGCTGGCAAAAGAGGCTTCACAAGAAATTCTCGCTCGTCGCGCCGCCTTGGTCGTGACTGGACTTCCTCCACAACCTGCCCTTCTCAAAACTTTTCTCGCCGATAAATCTCCTGATTCATACGAGCGATTCGTCGACAAACTCCTTGCTTCTCCAAGATACGGTGAACATCAGGCGCGCTACTGGCTAGATGCCATTCGCTACGGTGACACTCATGGTCTTCACCTAGATAATAAACGAGGTATTTATCCCTATCGAGATTGGGTTGTTCGCGCCTTTAATAAAAACCTTCCAATCAACGATTTTATCACTTGGCAAATCGCTGGTGATCTTCTTCCAAATCCAACAATCACCCAAAAAATCGCGACTGGTTACGTTCGCATGAACCCGACCACCTCAGAAGGAGGGGCAATCCCCGATGAGTTTCAGGCAAAGAACAACTTTGATCGAACCGAGACCCTTGGAACAGTGATGCTGGGCATGACTATGTCATGCGCGAGATGCCATACTCACAAATACGATCCGATCACTCACAAAGAATACTTTAGCCTCCTGGCGTTCTTCAACAGCACTGCAGAAAACCCACTTGACGGTAATAAATACGATCATGGCCCCGCTATGAAAGCCCCAGCTAACCCAAAAGAGTGGGAAGCTTTAGCATCGTCTGACGGTAAAGATCAAGATACCATCAAATCATTTTCGACAACCACCTTGATCGCACAAGAGTTACCAAAACCAAGGGTGACAAAAATTTTAGAACGGGGCGAATACCACAGCCCCATTGGCGAAGCCCTCACGCCGGACGTTCCGGCGGCCATGGGAAGTTTCCCTAAAGACGCTCCTCGCAATCGCTTGGGTCTCGCTCAATGGCTTACGGCAGATACCCAGCCACTTGTGACAAGAGTCCTTATAAACCGCATATGGCAAAGGGTATTTGGATATGGTTTGGTTCGGACACCGGAAGATTTTGGACTTCAAGGAGAGCAAGCAACTCACCCTGAATTACTCGATTGGCTGGCTGTGGAATTCCGTGAAAAGGGGTGGAACCAAAAGCACATCCTTCGACTCTTAGTGACAAGCCAAACCTTCAAACAAAGCTCTCAATTCCGAACGGATCTTGATGACCCAAAAAACCGTCTCCTTGCCCGTGGTCCAGCTTTCAGGCTTGATGCCGAAGTGATTCGCGACATCGGCCTTTGGTCTAGCGGACTTCTCGATCCCACGATGGGCGGAGAAGGTGTGAAACCCTATCAACCAGCAGGACTTTGGAAGGCTCTGATGCATCCTGCTAGTAACACTAAAAACTATGTCCAAGATAAAGGTGAGAAACTCTATCGGCGTAGCCTATACGTCTATTGGAAACGCACGAGTCCGCATCCCATGATGACTCTTTTTGATGCTCCTAACCGTGAATCTAGCTGTGTGAAGCGCTCTCGTAGCAGCACGGCACTACAGTCGCTAGCGCTCCTCAATGAGACCCAGCGGGTCGAAATGGCCCGCAAGCTTGCTGAGAGGCTTATTAAATCCTCTCCGGATGACAAATCACGACTTGATCACCTCTATCAAATCCTTGCCTGCCGCCCTTCCCTACCCCGAGAAAGTAAAGCCTGCCTTGATCTTCTTGCCACCATGAAGAAGCGATATGCATCATCCACAGAGGAAGCTAATGCTCTACTTTCGACCGGAGAAGCCCCAATAAACTCCGAGCTAAATCCTGCCGAACTTGCCGCTTGGACCCAAGTCGCCACGACGGTCCTTGCCACCGACGTAGCCCTCTCCCTCTTTTAATTACGACACCTTCAACCTCATGAACTCCGCTTGCGAATTCGATCTTAACATGACCCGCCGTCAGCTCTTCGGACGAAGTGCCCTCGGCTTGGGCACGGCCACTATGGCGCAATTGCTAGGGGCTGACCTTCTAGCTCAAAGTCCTGAGAGCCCAAATGGCTTACACCACCCCGCTAAGGCAAAACGTGTGATTTACCTCTTCATGAGTGGTGGCCCTAGCCAGCACGACATGTGGGATTACAAGCCAAAGATGAAGGAAATGTTTGGCAAGAACCTACCGGAGCACATTCGAGATGGTCAGCGTATTACGGGAATGACCGCCCGACAGAAAAGCCTCCCCGTTTGTCCCTCGAAATACGAGTTCAAAAAGCATGACAATAACGATCAAGGAGTCTGGGTGAGCGAACTTCTTCCGCACACCGCTAAGGTAGCCAAGGAGCTTTGTGTCATAAACAGCACCTTCACCGAGGCCATCAATCATGATCCCGCGGTCACTTATATTCAAACTGGCAGCCAAATCCCCGGGCGCCCCAGCTTCGGCTCTTGGCTAAGCTATGGACTCGGCCGCATGAACGACGATCTCCCCGGCTATGTGGTGATGCATGCTAAGACCAATTTTGGTGAGCAAAGCCTCTTTAATCGTCTCTGGGGCCCAGGCTTTTTACCATCAGAACATCAGGGTGTCCTACTTCGAAGCCAAGGGGATCCCGTTCTTTATCTCAACAATCCCAAAGGGGTTTCTCGAAGTGATCGCAGAGCCCAGCTAAACGCCCTCGCTGCGCTCAATGAGTCTCAGCACGATCGGTTTGGAGACCCCGAAGTTCTAGCCCGCATCAAACAACATGAGATGGCCTATCGCATGCAGACATCAGTCCCAGAGCTGATGGACCTTTCCAGCGAAAAGGAATCGACCTTCAAGCTCTATGGAGAAGAAGCACGTCAGGCGGGAAGCTTTGCCGCTTGCTGTCTCAATGCAAGGCGACTCGCTGAGCGTGGTGTTAGAAATATTCAAATTTTCCATCGAGGTTGGGATGCACACGGAAATCTTCCCAAAGAACACGAATCACAATGTAAGGATATCGATCAAGCCTGCGCCGCACTGATCACTGACCTCAAAGAGCGCGGGATGCTCGAAGACACTCTAGTGGTTTGGGGAGGAGAATTTGGACGAACTGCTTACTGTCAGGGGTCACTTAGCGAGAAAAATTATGGAAGGGATCACCACCCGCGCTGCTTTACCACCTGGATGGCTGGAGGCGGAGTGAAACCAGGGATCACATATGGACGGAGTGATGATTATGGTTACAACATAGCAGATGCCGATGGAAACCCGATCTTTCCACAACCAACCAAGGACCACTGGACTCCTGGCAGCGTGCATATTCATGACCTCAATGCCACGATCCTCCACTTACTCGGAATCGATCACCGCAAACTGACCTATCGATACCAGGGCCGGGACTTCCGCCTCACGGACATTCATGGCCACGTCATCAAAGATCTTCTCGCTTAAGCGGGACCATACTTCACTTCCCAGTCAGCTATCGCCTTGACGATCGCTCTCTCAAGATTCGCGGCATCCTTACCCATTCTTTCACCCTCAAACCTTCTGAATCGTTTTTGAACTCGCTTCAGGGCCAATACGATTGGTTGTCCCTCCTCGCCCAGGCTCTCTAGAACCTTTGGAATACCTGGCTGCCAACGACTCCCCATAATCAGCCAAACACTATGCTGGTAATAAGGCTCCCAGAGGTCAAGGTAAGCGACCAAATCTCCAATCATGTATTGGTAAACTTGCGCATCAAAATGCTTTAAAACCATCATAGTACGATGGGCTGCTTCGTGGATCGCCCCGGCCCCATACCCTTCCATTACTCCCGGATTATGGGTCGTTTTCCCAATACCTTGAATCGCCCTCTCCATGCTGAGCTCATCGATCAAAGATTTACTACTTTTCAAAATTGTTCGAAATCCGGCATCGTAAGACGAGCGAGCAAAGACATGTCGTGAATCCCGGTAAATATCAGAAAGATAATTGAACTCCTTTCCCGTGATAGAATTACGTAATCCCACGATTGCCCAAAAAGCGGCTTCTCTAAGATACCATTCTTCGTGTTTAGCAAATTTCAGGATCAGTGGAAGAGAGTCGCGAATATCCTTCGGTTTGGCACAACCAAGCGCAAACAAGGCTCCATCTGATTCCCACCAAGCTGCCCCGGGATCATTAAGGGTCTTCAAGATCGCGGGCAAGAAATGAGTTGAAACAATCTCAGGTTGAATCGTCGTTTTGAAGGGGCGAGTCCAGTTATCATAACCTGAAACAGCATCATACGCAGCACGACGAACCCTCGGGTCCTTATGATTTGAAGCTTCCACAAGCACTCTAACTGAATCCTCCGAAGAGATATTTTTAAGTCGTTTCGCAGCCCACGTGCGTACAAGGGGACTAAAGTGGCGCAAATGTTTTGCACAAAACTCAACTGAAGTTAGAGCTCTCGTTTTCCCTAAAAGTTTTTCGTAAGCAACATGTGGCGGAATATCTTCATCACCAAAACCTTCGGCATTATTACTGGAGAAAAATGTAAGGTCGGAATCAGCCCCCCAAGAGAAATCCAGAGGTGAAACTTCCACACTAAACTTACTTTTCCGGGCTCCCGTAATCCGGAGATTTTGAAGTGGCGCAGTGTAAGTGAGACCAAGGGAGACACCCCATCCTCGACCAAAGTAACGTTTATTATCAGGGGGAGTTGTCAGCATAGAAAAACCACCATCCGGCATTCGAGCCAGATCATAGTACCAAGAAAGGTGATTCATCTGGCGGTGATAATGATTACGCTTTTTCTCATTCACATGAACCGAGGAAATGCCACGCCACATCATATTAAAACCACCCCCAGTATGCCCAAATTCGGGTTGGTAATAAGAATCAGAAACGAGAAGTGCTAGATGCTCAGATGCCAATTGGAATCGTTTTTCATCTAAAAGTGAGAAAGCGCAAGCAAGCATGGCATTACGTCCATTTGTATTAGACCACCAGAGTTCGCTTCGATGATCTCCATAGGGAACACATCCATGCCCTACCATCCGATAAAGAAATTTCACCCCTCGCCGATAAGCTTTTTCATCAAACTCGACGCCACACTCCCTCGCAAGAATCATGGCGATAACAATTGGAACTGTAGTGTGATTAAGAAGACCACTCTGCACATATCCAGGCCCAGGATTGGCTCCGTGCCCCCACCCCCCTGCGGCTTGACCCTCGGCCGCCCAATCACAAATTCCTTTCAATCCCGGTAAGATTATTTCGTCTCCAGTTCTCAAGAAATACTCGCCCAAGAATATTCCCTGATAGCCCAATTGCCAATTGATATGACCTCCCGCATTACGACGCGATTCAGCAGACTTTGCCAGAATCCTGGCATGATTGCCAATCGCTGGAAGGTAGGCATCGTCACCCGTCGAAAGTAGAAACAGACTCGCCATACAAGCCTTCAAATCATTAAAGCCCAGACGTTCCCTTCCCAACTGATAGGACCCATCTTTCTTGAGAGCTGAAAAAACGTGTCTGGCACCTTTTAAAATGACAGCTTCAGACTTTTCGCAATTGGCGGGCCACGAATTCCGGTAAGCCCCGATTTTTTCTAAACTAATCGAAACTCCCTTTTCTAAAGAACTTGGATCTTTCGCTCGCACGATCCCGAAATCTAAAACACCGTCACTTGCTTCAGCCAAGCTAATCGCCTTTCCCAGCGTAACTCGAGGGTCAGGCCCCTCAACTGCCACCCCTTCAGCCCGATAAATGAAATCACCGGCCTGAAGGCTGGATTTGTCTGAAGGAGATCCCTTATCGATAGATCGCACAACCACCTTAAAGCCTGGTTCAATTGAGGCATGAATCCCAGTTGGTCCAATTGGAAAAACTGGGTAAGCCTTTGCGCCGCCAACCTCTTTTCCTAGCACTTCTCCAATCAAGAAAATTACAACAACCACTCCAAATCTTATCAAGTCTCTCATCGATAGTTTAGATCGTGTTGTAGACTTCAAGAGAGAGGAACAAAAAACTCCACATAACAGAAAGGCCGGTGCCATTTAGCCCCTCATCAAAAAAATAAGGACCTCGGAAATTTATTCTACGCCCATTTCGGCAAGTCGATTAACAGCCCATTGATAGCCTTCTTTAATCTCCAGCTGATTTCCTTCATCACGCTTCAATTCTTGCCACAATTGCTTACACTCCTGGAAGTGGCCAATCGCTTCATCCCTCTTCTTTCCAAGTTTAGAAGCATGTCCGAGATCGCCACAAAGATAGGCCAGAGATTTCCGCACTTCGGAAGGACGTGGTCGTTCCATTGTGGGGTTTCCCAGAAGAGCTTTCAACTCATCATGAACCTCCATTCCAAGTCGAGTCGCTTCATCACCATCCCCCTGCTGCCCTAGGATTCCAGAGAGCTGCCACTTTAATGACGCAAGTAGATAACGAGCACTAAAATTGTCAGGATATTGGGCGCCCCCCTTTCTAATCACCGTAATTCCCTCCATCAAAAGCCTTTGGGCTTCAATTGATTTTCCTTCGTCTCGGAGCGTCGTTGCAATAATCCCCTGTTGCGTCGCAAGATCGATCGCGATCCTCGCATCGCCGGGCATTTTTCTTCGAAGTGCTATTAAGCGAGTCACTCCCTCCCTAGCCAACTTTTCGGCACCAAACGAATCGCCCTGTTGCCATAATGAAAGCGCCTGAGACGCGATAGCCGAGGCGATTTGATATTGAGTTTCTGGAGTCGAATTCACCTCTTTTTTTGCTAAAGAAGAAAAAGCCGCAGCAGCTTCTCCACGGAGTTTAGCAGCATTTTCGGAAGCCCTTTCCTCTTCCGCAATAACAGAGGCAGAGAGGTAACTCCGGCCAATCATAAAACCAATATTAGTATTAGCAGGGTGGAGTTTTTCGAGGTCTTGAAAAGCTCTCAAGCTCTCATAATAGCTTGCTAGCGCGGCGGTATTGTCGCCACTTGATTCAGCGACCCGAGCCTTTACTAAAGACAACGCGGCCTTCACTTGAGTTTCGGCAGCTCCTCCCCCACCGTAATGGTTCAAAATTTCAGCCTCAATCTCAGAAAGATTCTCTTTGAGTCCCGATGGTTTCAACTTTGAAGCAAGAAGGAGGTATCTAAGTTGGGCCTTTGCTGCGAGATCAGACGGGAGCTTCGGATCACCGATCACTTCTTTTAGCCAAGCTTCACCTTTTACCAAGTCACCCATCGCAAGACCCAGTTCGGCACGCCGCAGCTTTAGAACTCGGGCCTGTGGAGCAAGTTCAAGACTTCCAGAAACAAATTCGAGTTGTTTCCCAACTTCTTTGATAAGGGACTCAAGTCGCGTGGTTCTTCCTTCAAGAACCGGAAGCCCGTCGACCCCCTCCTCAAGGAGCCAGTCGAAAAGTTTTTCATTTGTTTCCTGTGCTGAACGAATCGCATCTCGAGCAAGACTCTTTTCATGCGCCAGTTCTTTTTCGACAATTTCTTTTGCAATAATAGCCTCACCCTCGGATTGGATTACCGCATTACGCTGATCGGCCCATTTCTTTTCCTCTACTTCGACGCTCTTTCGGTAATCAAAAAGTTTACTCTTAGTATCTTCGACTCTCAAGAATTGAACACCACCCCAAGCCACAGATAAAATCAGGGCAACCACTGACGTAGTCCGGAAACGGTTGGATAAACCCCGACATTTTTGTTCTGCCTCTTTCTTTAAAATTTCGAGACGATCCCGTTCTTCTTTTTGGGCCGACTCAACCTCAATCACCCCGAATTTTTGGGCTACCTCACGCATATTAAATGGACGCCTTCGAGGATCAAGCTCAAGGCAGGAGTCTATCACTTCGCGAAAAGCTCGCTCTTTTTCATGAGCGGCTTCATGAGGCCATAACACTTTGTCCTGCTGCTCCAAACCCGCCGCAATACCCTCATGATCAGCATCAATCTCAAGTCGTTGATTTTCTCCAGGAGATGGACACAGCCACTGGAAAAGTTTATCAGCCCTTGGAAACGCTCCGTTTAGCAGCCGATAAGCCAAAACGCCAAAAGCATAAACGTCCCACCGATACCCGGCCTCCCCTTCGTAGCCATCCCGTGAACGGAGTTGCTCGGGCGGAGAATAAAGAAGAGCATCGCTATAGTTCAACCGATGAACCCCTGGCATTAAACCACTCGCAAAATCAGCAAGAAGAGGTCGCCCATTCTGACCTAGAAAAATATTTCCAGGCTTTAGGTTTCCATGAGCGACATTCGCCGAGTGGAGCTTTGCAAGCGCTGACGCCAAGGCTTGCAAGAATGGACAGGTTGAGTCGTTTTGAAGGTAGCGCTTGAAGGAAGACTGGAGAGTCTTCGCCGTCACGGGGCCTTCCTCCTCCCCATCATCAGCAAGAAGCTCCATCGCAACCCAGGCTGGTCTAGCTTCCAATTCTTGTGCTATCATTGGTAAAATAACGTCTTGAGCTCCGGCTTTAATTACCCGATCAATTCGGTCGGATAACAGCCCAGGATTAGAAGACATGCTATTGAAGACCTTGAGCGCACAGCGAGGACCCTTGTTTTGAATCGCCAGGTAGACCACACCAGCTGACCCCGAACCAATTTCTGACTCAATTGTATATCCTTTAATTTGCGGGCTACCCATCGTATTTTTCCGGGACTGAGTTTCGCGATTGGGACTGAAATGTCCAGTCCATGCAAATGCATACTTTTTTAGGTGAAATTGATTAAAAAAAGAAGAACGACACGTATTTAAGAAAACTTTACCGCTACATTATGAATAAACCTTGTCCAGGTAATCCCTTTGCCAATGATTTCTCGCGCCGGGGGTTTCTCCACGTCGGGCTGCTCGGAGGCCTAGGCCTTTCCCTTCCTCAATTCCTCTCGATGGAAGCGAAAGCCCAACAAAAACAATACAAAACCCGCGAGGGTGTTGCCAAATCGGTCATCCAAATTTTCCTCCCTGGTGGAATGGCTCACCAAGAATCATGGGACCCAAAGCCCTATGCTCCGACCGAATACCGAGGGCCTTTTGGCACCATTAACACTTCGATCAAGGGAATCAAATTCAGTCAAAACCTTAAGCACACCGCTAAGATCGCCGACAAAATGACGATTATTCGCTCGATGGCTCACGGCGAAGCGGCTCACGAACGTGGGACTCACAACATGTTCACCGGTTACAAGCCATCTCCAGCACTCCAATATCCAGCAATGGGTTCAGTGGTTGCCCACGAATTAGGGCCTAACAACAATCTCCCCCCCTATGTCTGTGTCCCCTCTGTTCCAAATGAGTTTGCCAACTCCGGATATCTTTCGTCGGCGTTTGGCCCTTTTGCGATCGGGTCAGAGCCCTCTCGCGGCGATTTCAAGGTGCGCGACCTTAACATGCCAGGTGGGGTTGACGACACTCGCTTTAATCGCCGCCGGAGTTTACTTGAGACAGTCGATCATCATTTCAGGACAATTGAGGAATCAGATGCCCTCGATTCAATGGACGCCTTTTATCAGCACGCCTACAAATTAATCTCGTCCCAAGAAGCTCGCGAGGCTTTCAATTTAAAGGCTGAGCCAGAAGCCGTCCAAAATCGTTATGGAATGAACACTCCGGGACAACGCATGCTTCTCGCGCGTCGCTTGGTAGAAGCAGGCACGCGCTTCGTCTCACTTACAGCAGGCGGATGGGATCACCACGACAATATTAAAAGTGGCATTCAGGGGCAGATGCCTCCGGTAGACCAAGCCATCGCAGCTCTTATTTCGGATCTTGATGAACGCGGGCTCCTCGACTCCACTCTTGTAATGGTGACATCGGAATTTGGCCGCACCCCAAAAATCAACGGTACTGGAGGGCGCGATCACTGGCCACGCGTGTTTTCAGTCGGCCTTGCCGGCGGCGGCGTACAACGCGGACTCGTTCATGGTTCGTCAGATGCTCTTGGCGGCGAACCTGAAGAAGACATGGTCGGCATCCAAGACCTTGCCACAACCGTTTACAACCAACTTGGAATCACGTGCGACAAAGAGCTTATGGCTCCAGGAGATCGCCCCATCGAAATCGTCGACGGAGGTCGTATCCTCGACGAAATTCTCGTTAAGAAAGCCTAATTTAAAAAACGTCATGGCTCGCACGCTGCTCCTTTTTTTAATCTCCTCAATCCTCGCGCACAGCTTCAGCCCCGAACTCTCTCGTGTCGAACCTCGTGGGGGTAAGTTGGGCTCCGAAATTCAAGTACAACTTTATGGGAACCGTCTAAACGAGCCACAGGAACTTTTACTCTATCACAAGGGGCTGACTGTGAAATCACTTACGCCCAGCGAAGATGGCAAAAGCGTCAAGGCAGTCATTGCCATTGCTCCAGATGCCCCGCTTGGGGAACATCCAATGAGGCTGCGCTGCAAAGATGGCCTCACCTACATGCGCACGTTTTGGGTAGGGCAATTCCCCACGGTCATGGAAGCTCGATCCGAAGATAAAAAAAGAGACCTCAACAACACTTTCAAAGAGCCCCAAAAAATCGACCTCAACGTGACCGTGCAGGGAGTAGCGGATCGGGAGGACGACGACTACTATCAAGTCCAGTGCAAAAAGGGCCAACGCCTTTCAGTCGAGGTCGAAGCCATGCGCTTGGGGCGCGTCATGTTTGATCCTTACGTGGCAATCTTAGATGAAAACCGATTCGAACTCGCCGTCAATGACGACTCACCTCTCCTAAAGCGTGATTGCGCTGCTTCCATTATCATCCCCGAAGATGGCCCTTACACTGTTGTAGTCCGAGAATCATCATACGAAGGAAGCACCTCTTCGCAATACCGCATCCACATTGGAAACTTTCCAAGACCGCGAGCTATTTTCCCACCCGCAGCCAAGCCCAGTGAAGAAATCGAATTCACCTTTATCGGCGATGCTAAGGGCAACCTAAAAAAGAAAATAAAGGTAGCGGACCAAGCCTTTTCAGCCTTCATCGAAGATGCTGGACTAAGTTCACCATCTGGAAACAGCGTGCACATCTCCCCTCTCAATTATCTCAACGAAACCGAGCCCAACGAAAATTTCAAGCAGGCATACCCGCTCAAGAACCCTCCGAAAGCTCCAGTTGCTTTTCACGGAATATTATCAAGCAAGGACGACAAAGATTGGTTTCGTTTTCAGGCCAAGAAAGGTGAGAAACTCCGCTTTCAAGTCTTGGCCCGCCAGCTCCGTTCACCACTCGACAGCGTAATCTCAATCCGGCAAGCGACCGATAATAAATACCTTATCGCAAATGACGATCAAACAGGCGGCATTCCAGATAGCAGACTCGATTACGAAATCCCCGCGGACGGAGAATATGTTCTGGAGGTTCGCGATCAATTGAGGCGCGGCGGACCAGATTTTGTTTATCGTGTCGAGATTCAAAACCGTGCTCCATCAATTTCAGCCACTCTCCCAAAGGCGGATCGGGTCGATACCCAAAAACACAAAATGATCCATATCCCGCGTGGGAATCGTCTAGCGATCGTCCCAAACATCGCCCGTTCCAACATCGGTTGTGATATTGATTTTCATGCCCCCAGCCTTCCGGAGGGAATTTCAGTCAAATCCCACACCGTTCCGCGTAGTCTGAGCAGCTTCCCGATCTTATTTGAAGCGAAGGCCGATGCTCCAATTAAGGGAGGTCTTTACTCATTTGAAATCGAAGACCCAAAGACAAAACTCAAAGGGTCGTTTACAGAAAAGATTTCGCATCTCTATGTAAATAACCAGGGAGATTACCATATTACTAACACTGAAAAAATTTCGGTTGCTGTTATTGAAGAAGCTCCTTTCCACCTTGAACTTTTCGCCCCTCCAGTGCCGCTCGTGAGAAATGGCACCATGACCCTTAAAATCACTGCCAAACGGGTAAATGACTTCAACAAGAAGATAAAAGTAAAACTTCCTTGGAAACCACCCGGAATTGGCGCTCCAACTGAGGTAGAAATTCCTGAAGGAAAAAACGAAGTGACCCTCATCCTAAATGCCACCGGCGACGCTCCCATTAACGACTGGAAAATCCTGGTCACTGGAGAAGCAGTTACTGAGGAAGGAACAGTAAGAGTCTCTTCAAAATTTGCCGACCTGAAAACCTCCGAGCCCTTTGTGAATCTCACGATCGCTATGGCCGCGACCAACCCTGGGAAAAATACGAGTGTGATTGCCACTGTAGATCACCTTGAACCTTTCACAGGAGAAGCCAGTGTTATTCTTCACGCCCTTCCACACGGGGTAAAATCGAATGAGAAAAAGATCACCACTACATCAGCCGAAGTCACATTCCCACTTGAAGTCGCCAAGGATGCCCGCAAGGGCAAACATGCAAACCTTTTTTGTCAGGTGATCATTGTAAAAGACGGTCACCCCATTCCACACAATGTAGGCCAAGGAGGCACCTTAAGAATCGACCCTCCGCCACCAGCCCCAAAAAAGAAGCCCGAAGCCAAAGTAACTCCGGTGAAAGCAGAACAAAAAGAGGTGCCTAAAAAGCCCCTCTCGCGCCTCGAACAACTTCGTCAGAACCAAAAACAATGAAGCTCCTAACTTCCCTTTTCGTCACCGCACTCACTCTCGGAGCATCAGCATCTATCACTAACGTTCGTGATATCTTTGAGCATTCTTGTGTCGAATGCCATAACGAGAAAAAGGATAAAGGGGGCCTTCGCATGGACCTCAAAGCAAACTTTTTCGAAGGCGGCGATTCCGGGTCCCCAGTCGACTTTAAAACGCCAGACCAATCCGAGCTCCTCCGGCGAGTTCTTCTAGCACATGACGATGATGAATTCATGCCACCTTCCTCAAAAAAGAAGGAGCGTAAGCCTCTAACGCAAGAAGAGATCGCCCGTCTCAAAAATTGGATCGTAAACGGCGCCAAATGGGATGAAAAAATCACCCTTCAGCATCGGGAAAGAAGCACGACCAAGGAAGATTATTCAAAGCCTGATCCAGATTTGGCCTCGATCGCGGTTTACCCAACCTCCATCACTCTTGAAACGAAGCGTGACTTTCACCGCCTCATCATTCTCGCAACCGACAAGAATGCTGTTACTCGCAATGTTACATCCTCCGTTAAATTCACGATCGCCGATCCGTCACTGACTCGTATTGAGGGCTCAACCTTATTTCCAATCAAGGACGGTGCTACTACTGTAAATATCTCCTTCCGGGGTAAGGCACTTACCATTCCTGTCGTCATAAAAAACGCAGTGAAGGACCGCCGCGTAAGCTTCCAACAAGACGTTGTTCCTGTTTTCACTGCCGCTGGGTGTAACACCGGAGCGTGTCATGGTTCCGCACGGGGACAAGATGGATTCATGATCTCGCTTTTTGGCTATGATCCAAAAGGTGATTACCAACGTGTGACCCGAGAGTTTGCCGGACGCCGCATCAATCTCGCTCTTCCAGAAGAATCCCTCTTGCTCACCAAGACGATCGGCACAGTACCTCATACAGGCGGAAAGCTCTTCGAAAAAGACTCTCCTTTTTACTCAACTCTCCTCGAATGGATAAAAGATGGAGCAAACTATGACCCTGCCGAAATTGCGTTACCTGTCAAAATCGAGGTCGAGCCTAAAGAATTTCTTCTCGAAGGTTCGGGTAAAGACATTCCCTTAACAGTCAAAGCCACCTACTCCGATGGCACAGATCGCGACGTCTCTACCCTCTCAAATTACACTTCTTCAAACGACAACTCTATTTCCGTCGATGCAAGTTCGGGAGTCACCAGTTCGAAAACTCAGGGCGAAGCATTCCTCATGGCCCGTTTTCACACTTTTACCGAGGGCTCCATGGCGATTGTCATCCCAGAAGGATTAAAATACACCCAACCAAAACTCAAGCAGTTCAACTATATCGATAAACATGTCCACGAGAAACTTCACAAGCTGCGGATTATCCCTTCCGAAATCTGCTCCGACGAGATCTTCATTCGACGTGTCTATCTCGACATAATCGGGCTTCTTCCAACTGAAAAGGAGTTGAAGGTTTTTGTCTCCGACACCAATCCAAAGAAGCGTGATAGATTAGTGGACGAACTTCTGGAGCGTAAGGACTTCACCGAACTTTGGGTTATGAAGTGGGCCGAACTCCTTCAAATCCGAACCACCGGGAACAATAGCAACGATGTCACCTACAAATCTGCTCTTCTATGGTATGAGTGGCTCCGCGGCCAAATCGCCAACAACCGCCCTTTTAATGAAATTGTTCGTGAACTGCTCTCGGCAACTGGTGGTTCCTACGAGAGCCCGGCGACCAACTTCTTCAAATCAGAGCAAGATATCAAAAAACTCACCGAGAACGTCGCGCAAGTTTTTATGGGAACCAGGATTCAGTGCGCTCAGTGCCACAACCACCCATTTGATCGCTGGACTATGGACGACTACTATGGTTTCGCTTCCTTTTTCACCCAAGTGAAACGCAAACGAGGAGAGGATCCAACTGACATGATCATTTATGACGGTGGAGGCGAGATCAAACACCCCGTCACTAACCAAAATGCAACTCCAACTTATCTAGGCGACGGCCCAGCTGAAATCAAAGGAACAACCCGGCGTAAAGCAGTGGCAGAGTGGTTGACCAAGCCCGGAAATACTTGGTTTGCTCGAAACGTATCTAACATTATTTGGTCTCACTTCTTCGGTATCGGTATTGTCGACCCCGTCGATGACGTCCGCATTTCAAATCCAGCAACAAACCCAGCTTTGCTCGAAGCACTCGGCAAAAAATTTACTGGGTATAACTTTGATATGAAAAAGCTAGTCCGTGACATCTGCACCTCACGCACTTATCAACTTTCGACTCAAGCTAACGAAACCAATAAAAGCGATGAAACAAATTTCTCAAAATCCCGAATTCGTAGACTCCGCGCCGAAGTTCTCCTCGATACCTTGGCTCAAGTGACGGACACCCCAAATAAATTTCGTGGCCTTCCACTTGGAGCGCGTGCCGTAAATATTGCGGACGGGAATACATCCACCTACTTTCTGACAACATTTGGTCGCGCCACACGCAAGACCGTTTGCTCATGCGAAGTAAAAATGGAACCCAACCTTTCTCAGGCGCTCCACCTTCTCAATGGCGACTCCGTGCATAATCGCATCATTCGTGGAAAAGTGATCAACAAGATGATCAACGATAAGTCTCCACCTGAGGACATCGTGAGATCTCTTTATCGCAAGACACTTTCCCGCGATCCAAACGAAGCCGAGGTCTCAAAGTTAAACCACACTCTTGCTAACGCGAAGGATCCAAAAGAAAAATCGGTTGTGCTTGAGGACATTTTCTGGGCTCTCCTCAACTCCAAGGAATATCTCTTCAACCACTGATCCTCCGCTCTAGATGTTCAAACCATCTCTCTCAATTTTCCTTGCCTCCGTGACCTTATCGGGCGCGGTAGATAAGATCACATATGACGATCACATCTTTCCGATCTTCGAATCGAAATGCCTAAATTGTCACAACCCCGACAAGAAGAAAGGTGACCTCGACCTTTCAACCTACACCGGGACCATGGCTGGAAGTTCGGGTGGAAAAATTGCGCTTTCCGGAGATGGTGGTTCTTCAAAACTATTTACCGTGACCGTTCATACTGAAGAACCAGTCATGCCACCCGAGGGCGATAAAATCGCGAAAAAGGATGCTGATCTCATCCGAACCTGGATCGATGGAGGACTTCTTGAGAACAAGGGGTCGAAAGCAAAAAAGCGGCCAAAACCAGCCTTCACTCTGGGATCAACCCCAACCGGGAAGCGACCAGAAGGCCCACCCCCAATGCCTCAGGATTTGCTTCTTGAACCGGTCGTCACACCAACACGATCAACCGTCGTTGCTGATATGGATTCCAGTCCCTGGGCTCCCCTCCTCGCAGTAACTGGACAAAAGCAAATTCTTCTCTATCACTCCGATACTCTCGAATTGATTGGCGTTCTTCCGTTTCCAAAAGGGAACCCTGAAACCATTTCCTTTCATCCTAGCGGTAAATATCTAATCGCCGGTGGTGGGATTGGTGGTAAATCAGGAACAACTGTCACCTGGGATATCACCGACGGTAAAGAGATGATGACGATGGGCAAAGAATTCGATTCCGTGCTCGCTGCTGATCTTAGGGCCGACCTCGGAGGTATCGCACTCGGTGGACCTTCACGGCTCATCAAACTTTGGGACACCCAAGAGGGCGAACCGCTCAAAAGTATTAAAAAGCATACCGATTGGGTCACGGCAATCGCCTACTCCCCAGACGGAGTCCTTCTTGCAACAGGTTGTCGTGGTAGCGGGGTTCAGGTTTGGGAGGCCGCAACCGGCAACGAATTTCATAGTCTCCGCGGTCACCAGAAAGCAATCGTAGATATCAAGTGGAGGTCCGACTCAAATCTCGTGGCAACTGCCTCAGAGGACGGAACAATTCGTTTCTGGGACATGAATCAAGGCAAGGAGGTGAAGAGAGGCACAGCCTCTGGCGGCGGAATTCTGGCCCTCGACTACGCACGAAATGGCAAATTAATTTGCTCAACTCGCGACGGCCGCGTCAAACTTTGGAAGGCAGACCTCACCCTTGAAAAGCAATCCCAACCATTCCCAGAAATGATAACTGAAGTCGCTTTCTCCCATGATGGCAACCGCTACTTCACGGCTGACTGGAATGGTCAGATCGAAGTCTGGAATACATCAGATTTCCAAAAAGTTGGAGAACTCACTACAACGCCACCTTCAATTGAGGAACGTATTGTTTCGATCTCCGAAGACAAGAAGGCCATTGAAGCTGAGCTCGTCTTGCTCAAAGAAAAAAGCACGGCTTCCGACGTCGCATTGAAGGCCGGTCTCGCAAAACTCAAAACCCCTATTTCCACGATTTCAGTTCTAAAAAAGGAGTCCACCGGTTTTCAGCAGGAAGTCAGTGCGCTCTCCGGACGATTGGAGGAACTCGAGCTGATGGTTGAGACTAATCTTAAAGATCGTGACCAAATCGCACAAAACACCAAAGAAACGACCCAACAAAAAATAAAAACTGAGCAAGAATGTTCAAAGCTAACTACCGAAAAACAAAAACTAGAACAAGAGCGTATTGCAGCAGATCGAACCCTTGTGGCTGCCTCTCAGGATACGCTCAAAAAGCGGAAGGCCTCGGACAGAGACCTCCAAAACATCGAAAACAAGAATCTTTTGATTGTAGCTGAGCAAATCGAAGACCTCGCAAAACAGATCGTTCAGCGATATGCTGAAAAATTAGCTAATCTCAATAAGCTCATTGTGACCCACACAGTCTCTATCGATAACCTGAATGCTGAAATACCTCAGCTCAATGCGCGAGCCGAGCAGCTCACCACCGAACATCAACAGCTCATCACGCAACGTTCTCAGGCAGCCAAAGACAAAGGCGCAAAGCTTGCTAAAATAAATGCCGCAAACACCGAAATTCTCACGATCGAAAAGCAACTTGAAGTTCTCAACAAGACTGTTCAAGACCAAGAAAAGATCTCGGCAGCGGCAAAAGAAGTGATCACAAAGGCGATGGTTAAGAGATCTCAATTTGCTGGACGCCTCAAGAAGTGGAAGGCTGCTTCCATCAATACGAGTCTGATTCAAGCCCGCTCCGAATTAGCGGCGCTAGCCTCACTTAACCAAGATGATCCATCTACCGCTCCTAAGTTTATCGCACACCAAAAAAAGTATGACGATTTATCTTTAAGATATCAGGCTGCTAAACAATAACATCTAGGAAATATCCGCTGCATCACCGCTAGACCGCCCATCATTTTTGGTGAAAAGACTGACCTGCTCTAACTCAAGAGCAAGATCAACACTGTTCACTGTGACCGAAGCAGGGACTTGAAGAACGGTCGGTGAAAAGCTCAGAATCCCTTGGATTCCGGCATCGACTAATTCATTAGCGACTTCTTGAGCGTGCGCTGCAGGCACCGAAAGCACCGCCAGCTTGACCTTGTTTTCACTAATAAAAGTCGGCATCTCATCAACATGATGGACTGGCACGTTAATTCCACGAAGAGTCACAGCTTCAGGAACAGTGTCAAATGCTGCAACTGGTTCAAACCCCTCTTTTTTAAAGCCATCATACCGGAGTAGCGCCGCTCCAAGATTACCAACCCCAACTAAAATCACCGGCTGTAGGTGCTCCCGGCCTAAGACCTCACGAATCGCCTCGGCAAGTTCAATAACTGGATATCCCAGCCCTCGGGTGCCAAAAGTTCCGAGATATCCTAAGTCGCGGCGAAGCTGGGCTGGATTCACACCAGCCGCCTTGGCTAGACTTGATGAACTCACGGTCTCAATCGAATTATCCTCCAATCGTCGTAGACAGCGATGGTAGATCGAGAGTCGATAGATGGTTTTTCCAGGAATCCTCGGCTTTTCCACGGGGCGATTTTTCGTTTATCGCAAGCGAAAGTCAAGCGGATGGGATAAACAATGTCTGATCAACCTCACCCACCCAAAACAGCTATATTTGATAAATCTTTCTCACCCAGTGACTTCGAACCCAAAGAATATGACTTCAGTGAACCTCCCAATAACTTCTATCAACCAGCTAATCTAAAGGGTCTAGCCCTGATCCCCCCTTATAAAAAAGCCCATCAGCCCTCAGCCTAGCGATCGGCATCAAGAGATTTCATTGTGAAATATTTATCTTTGCGAGGGTGATTTCGGAATACAGAATAGTGACGTCACTAGACGTATTTATGCCCTGTAAAGATTTCACTATCACCAATCAACTTGGAATCCATGCCCGGCCCGCCGCGCAATTCGTTAAAATCGCGAACAGTTTTCCATGCGATATTCGCGTGGAGAAGGACGACGATGAGGTCGATGGGAAAAGTATTCTTGGGCTGATGATGCTAGCTGCGGGGCATGGTTCAGTGATCTCCATAACCACTGAAGGTGGCCAAGAGGCCGAGGCTCTTACTGCTCTCGGGGATTTAATCGAAAGAGATTTTGAGGAAAACGCAACGGCTTAGAGTCAGCCTCCCTCCCGTTTGCTTGTGATTGACCGAACGAGTTGAACTCGTCAGGCTCCTCAGCAGTAAATGGCGGAAGAATCACCAAAAGAGAGAATATTTTGCGGCACCCCTGCGTCCCGTGGAATCGCTTTTGGTCCAGTTCATGTCTCCGCCCGAGGTTTTTCCGCCCCAAATGTTTACGAGATTCCGGAAGATGAGCTCCAACCCGAAAAGGAGCGGCTCGCAACGGCCTTTGATATCACGAGACAACAGCTGGCCAGCCTGAAAAATAAGATCGATGAGGTCGCTGGTGGTGATGAGGGATTGGTTTTCGAAGCGCACGGCATGGTTCTCGACGATCCAAGCCTGCAAAAGAAAGTTGAGCTCGCCATTGAAAATCGAAAGCAAAATGCCGAGTATTGTTTTTATGCAGTGATGCAGACAGTCCTTGAGGCTATGCGCCGCATCTCTGACCCCTACCTCCGCGAAAGAACAATCGACATCGAAGATGTCTCACAGCGAGTGCTTAGAAATTTCGAAGCCGCCACCAATGTCGTCGGCCTAGATCACCAGCACCTATTCGCCGCTTATGATTTAACCCCGTCGGACACTGCATCAATAGACCGCAGCAAATTGCTTGGTTTCGTAACGGAGGAAGGGAGCGCGAATTCGCACACTGCAATTCTTGCACGAGCCTTGGGCATTCCCGCGATTGTTGGACTAGGAAAGGTGATTGTTGAAATCACGGCTCTCGCCCCCGCCATTGTAGATGGATACAGCGGAAAGTTTATCGTGCATCCTTCGGAGGAAACCACCCGCCATTATCGTTCCCTCGCTAATCGAAAGCGGGAGCAACGCAAAGCACTCGAGGCGCTTCGCGATCAGGAAAGCACGACCAAGGACGGCCGACATATCACCCTTTCGGCAAATATCGAATTCACTCACGAACTCGATCTTGTTCAAGACAACCGAGCGGAAGGCGTCGGTCTGTTTCGAACTGAATTTTTCCTCCTCGAAACCGGATACTCCCCCACTGAAGAGGACCAAACGGAAATCTATATCGAGCTGGCAAAACGAACAGGGTCCCAGCCTGCAATCATTCGCACACTCGACTCCGGGGGAGACAAGCTCTCGACCGAACCTCTCATTGAACCCGAACCCAACCCATTCCTAGGTTGGCGGGGCATTCGGGTCTCACTGGATCGGCCTGACTTTTTCAAAGAGCAACTTCGAGCCATTCTTCGCGCGAGTGCTCACGGTAAAATCGGCATGATGTTCCCTTTTATTTCTGGCGTTAGCGAGACTCGACGTTGTCAGACCCTTGTCAAAGAGTGCATGGCCGAACTGGAGGCCGAAGGCAGCAAGTTCGATGCCAATCTCGAAATTGGAGCGATGATCGAAATTCCATCTGCTGTTCTCGTAGCAGATGAGATCGCCCAAGAGGTCGATTTTTTCTCGATTGGAACGAATGATTTGATCCAATACACCGTTGCGGTCGACCGTATCAACAATCGCGTTGCCAAGCTTTACCGCTCCACCCACCCCGCCGTCATTCGAATGATCAAGATGACCACTGACGCAGCTTCTCGTGCCGATATCTGGACTGGAATTTGCGGGGAAATGGCGGCAGATCTGAGTCTTATCCCTTTACTTGTGGGGCTTGGTATAGACGAGCTCTCGGTCGGACCTCATGAGATCGCTCCTGTCCGAAAGGCTCTCTTATCCCTAGATTTTGCTGAATGTAAGACACTCGCCGAGGAAGCCCTCGCAATGCCAACCAGTGCCGAGATTTACCACCTCAGTCACGAAGCTGCACGAGCCGCGTATCCTGACTTAATCGACGATAATGGGTGAAATTTTCTTACTAAATATAAAACATTGGCTCATCCTCCGCCGCCAACGTTTCGAGAGTATTCTCAGCTAAAATCTGCCGACTGCTTTCACGGACGCTCTCCCAAAGATTTTTCACAGCCACTCCGGACTCTCCGGTTGGTTCAGGGATCTGCCCGAGTGCTTCTGGTTCCAAAGCCTCCACAATTCTAAGAAGGCTGATATCCGCTGGAGGCTCAATGAGCTTCCACCCCCCGGTTTTACCACGCCGACTTGTGACCACTCCGGTTTTTTTTAGCTCATGAAGGATTTGAGCTAAAAAACTAGATGGTATCCCCTCACTCTCTGCAATATCGTCTGCCCGAGTAACCGATTGACCATCGTGCTTTTTTGCCAGATGAACAACTGCGCGACTTGCATAATCTAATTTCTGCGAAATCCTCACTGATGAAAGGAAACCACAAAGCTCCTCAAAACACCATCTCTAAGAGTAATCTCTTGTGTGCGGAGGGGAAACCAGACCTCGATCTAGTTTGGAAAACGATCCAAGACGAAGCTCGCCAGATCTCGAGCTCTGAGCACCGCCTTACCGCACTCATAGAAGACATTTTCATTTCGCGGAACTCCATCGCCTGCTCTGTTGCGGCCCGCCTTTCGCGTAAACTAGCGCGAGAAGACATGACACGTGATGAACTCCTTCCCTTATTGGAGGAGATTCTAGTAGACCACCCCGAGCTCGTATCAAGCATGGTGTCCGACTTGATTGCAATCAATGAACGTGACCCAGCTTGTCATTCTTTGACTCAGCCCCTCCTCTATTACAAAGGCTTCCTAGCACTAGCAACTTATCGCCTAGGACACCGAATGTGGAAAAATAACCGACACGATTTGGCCTACTACTTTCAAAGTCTCGCTTCTGAGGTTTTCGGAGTTGATATCCACCCGGCCGCTCAGTTGGGCTGCGGTATTTTCCTCGATCATGCCACTAGCGTTGTGATTGGAGAAACTTCCATTGTAGAGGATAATGTTTCAATTTTGCACGAAGTCACACTTGGCGGAACCGGAAAAACATCGGGGAATCGGCACCCACTTATCCGCTCGGGCGTGATGATTGGCTCTGGAGCCAAGATTCTTGGTCCCGTTGAAATTGGCAAAGGTGCCAAAATCGGGGCTGGAAGTGTGGTCCTCGATGACGTAGCTCCACATAAGACAGTCGCTGGAGTTCCGGCGGTTGTCGTTGGAACCAGCCCCTCTGAAAATCCTGCTGAAGCAATGGATCAAAGCCTTTCATGCTCAAGAATCTAGACTAGCGATCTTGGGTACTTGCCAAGTCATCCGTTTGTCGCTTGATTACTGAAAACCACCTACCCACACACCTACCCACACACCAAGATCATGTCAGAAACGAAAGAAATTCGAGAGATCACTGAGGGCGAATTGCCTGCCGCCCTCAAGGACCATTGGAAGAACGCTAAAGCCAGTGTTGAAAGAAACAACCACGGATACGCCATCAAATTCCTTCAGGCTATCCTCAAAGAAGAGCCTGGGTTTTTAAACGCCCGAAAACTAGTCCGCCAAGCCGAGATCATCGAATCAGGCGCAACTCCAGGCACGGCCAAAAAGGGTCTCTTTGGGACCAGTGGAGGCGGTGGCGGCTCCTTTATACGACAGGCCAGAAAAGATTCTGTGGGAGCGCTGATCGCAATCGAAAAGGAACTTGAAAAGGACCCTTTCAATTGTGGTATCAACGAAGCCTTCCACGAGATCGCTCTTAACATGAACCTTCTTGATACCGCAGCTTTCGCACTCGAAACTGCCAAAACAGGTAGCCCCGAGAATACCAAAGTTGCTCACAAATTGGCTCTATTTTATGTTAATCGCGAAATGCATCTCGATGCTTCCAGAGTCTACCGCGAAATCGTAAAGCAGGATCCCGGCGATGGCGAAGCGGTGCGCGGTGAGAAAGACTGCTCGGCAAAAGCCTCAATGCAACAAAACCGTATGTCTGAAAACTCTAGTTTCCAAGACATGGTGAAAACTGACGAGGCCGCAGAATTGGAGAAGGCCTCCCGAACCGCTCTCACTAAGGAACAGTTAAAAGAGCGGGCTGGCGAACTCGCCGCGCAATACGAAGCTGATCCCAATAATCTCGCGGTCGTGAAGCAGCTCGCCCAAACTTATGAGCAACTTGAAGACTGGAATACCTGTCACTCATTTTACAGTTGGGCCCATGAACTTTCTAACGGGGATGTCGCCCTACGCGCCAAGGCCAACGAAATTAAGGACAAGGCCGCTGACCAATACATCAAGGATGTTGAAGCAGCTGCCGCTGATGATCCAAACAACCAAGAACTGCAGGACCAGCTGAAAGAGATTCAGCAATCCCGCGTTGTTGAGCGCCTTGGAGAATGCCAGGAACGAGTGAAACAGAACCCAACCGACCCCAAAATGCGCTTCGATCTTGGTCAGGCTCTTTATGATGCCGGTGAATATAGTGATGCCATTCCACACCTCCAACAGGCCACTCGTAACCCCCACATTCGCACCAAAGTACTCCTTTTGCTTGGTCGGACATTCGACGCAAAGGGCATGAATGATCTTGCAATTAAGCAGCTTAAAGATGCCAACGACGAACTCACCCAAATGGACAACACCAAGAAAGAAATTCTCTACGAATTGGGCGTCATCTACACCAAGGCTGAGAAGAAGGAAGAGGCTCTTGGTTGCTTCAAGCAGATCTACGAAATCGATTACGGCTACCGGGACGTCGCTGCCCGTGTGGAAGGATCTTACGCAGGATAACTCGATCTCCTATCTATCAACAACGCCGCCGGAGAAATCCGTGCGGCGTTTTTCATTATTCCTTTCGAGCAATAACACCGTGGCAATCGAGAATTTCGCGACTAACCAATTGAGCGCAACCATTCCACGAACACTTCTTCATCTGGCGCCATCGGTATCGCAACCTTTTCTAGATTAGCGAGACAACCTAAGCGCTTGGGAATCGCCACCGCCCCTTCCCCAAGCTCCTCCTCCATGACATCAAGAAATTTTGCGGGGTGAGCTGTTTCCAAAACCACCGTCTGCGCTTCCGGATTTAATTTTCGCCACTCTTCCGCAGCTAGCCAACCGACAGCCCCGTGTGGCTCAAGAGTGTAGCCCGTTTCTACTTTAATTCGCCGAATCGCTTCACGCGTCATCTGGTCGTCATAAGAGAAGCCAGCAACCCGCGCCCTCATTGATTTCCACTCGTTACCAAAAATATCTTCCATCCTCGCGAAATTACTCGGAGCACCAACATCCATCGCATTGGAAATCGTTGCCACACTCGGCCTTGGGCGATATTCCCCTTCCTGCAAATAGGCGGGAATAACGTCATTACGGTTCGTAGCTGCCACAAAACGTTCAACCTCCAAACCGAGTTTTTCCGCAAGCAACCCCGCCGTAAGATTTCCAAAATTACCACTCGGAATGACAAAGGTTGGTTTCACACCATGAGGCAACTTTCTCGCAGCCTCGAAATAATAAAAACTCTGCGGAACCAATCGCGAAATGTTGATCGAATTCGCAGAAGTAAGATTCAAATCCTCTGCCATCTCACGCTTGAGAAAAGTCGACTTTACGAGCCTCTGACAATCATCAAAGGTTCCATCGACCTCTAGAGAAGTAATATTCCCTCCAAGAGTAGTCAGTTGCTTTTCCTGAAGATCACTCACCTTTCCTTTTGGATACAGAATAACAACCCGCGTCCCGGGCACATTGTGAAAAGCACTGGCCACGGCACCTCCGGTATCACCACTAGTTGCAACCAGGACCGTCAACAATTCTTCATCTTCGCGCGTCAACCACCCCATCAGGCGAGCCATGAAGCGGGCTCCAAAATCTTTAAAGGCAAGGGTTGGGCCGTGAAAGAGTTCAAGGACATGTTCCCTCTCCTTTAAGGTTACGAGAGGCGCAGGAAAGTTGGCTGATTGATGCACGATTTTCTCGAGCTGCTTCTCCGGGACACTGTCCCGAAAGATCATCTTTGCTACCTCAAAACCGATCTCAGGCAACGAAAGGTCCCTCCAATTCTCCCAGAAGTGAGCCGATAAAGGCTCAATATCTTCTGGCATGTAAAGTCCGTTGTCGGCAGGAAGAGAACGCAGCACGGCTTCCTTCAGGTCAACAAATTGGCCAGGACTTTTGGTGCTATAAAACTTTTGGGGCATTGTTCAATCTACCCAATTACCGTGACGCCGGTCTGATTCACTCTCGAGACATAAAGCTGATTCCCAAGGTCAACTTTCGAGAAAACCTCCGCAATTGCCTCGCCCACCTTCTGCGCAGATTCTTCACCCTCACAAAGACCAAAGACACTAGGACCAGCTCCGGAGATGCTAAAGCCAAGGGCACCTGCAGCCATTGCCGAACGTTTGGCCTGATAAAATTCCGGAATGAGTTTCTGCCGTCTAGGCTCGGCAATCACATCATGCACCGACCGGCTGATCATTCCATAATCTTCCTGAATTAATCCGCAGATCAGGCCTCCCAGATTTCCGATTTGCTGGGTGACATTTGCTAGCGGAACTTCAGCCGGAAGAATCCCCCGCGCGACTTTCGTTAGGATCTCGATATCTGGATGAACCACCGCCGCCCAAAGATCCTTAGGAACCGGGAGCTGTGCAATATCCAGCTCCTGGTTGTCACGGATAAATACAATTCCACCCAAAAGACAGGGGCCCACGTTATCTGCGTGCCAAGCACCGTCCGCACTCGCTTCCCCTGCCATCGCAAATGGAAGAAGCTGTTTCTTCGTCAGTGGTTCCCCAATCAGCTTATTGACCGCATATGCCCCCGCAACCGCACTCGCAGCACTGGATCCCAACCCGCTCCCGAAGGGCATCTTTTTATGAATTTCCAACTCAATTCCCAAGTCGAGCATACCAAGATGCTTCAACAAATCATAAGCAGCGACTCCAGCCGTGTTTTTTTCAGCCTCCAAAGGAAGTTTTCCACCATCTCCGGTAATTTTGGCAATGCGCAATCCAGGTTCATCCGTGTGGCGCGCCACTACTTCATCTCCCGGAGCATCGATCGCAAAGCCAAGAACATCGTACCCACATGCCACGTTTGCCACCGTCGCAGGGGCAAAAACGCGCACCTCCTTCAGCGTCTCCGTCGTCATTTCAGGAGGGTCCGTAGCAGATCCCGCGAAAGCGGGCAATCCTTACCTCATCAGAAGGTTCAATCTTCTTTTGGTTGCCGCCTTCTCCAAACGTCATAGAATTCGCCAGTGCTCGACTTCAAGCTTTTCAAGATTCCCGTTCGGATAGAACCATGGTTTTGGCTTATGGGGTTTTTTCTAGGAGGTGGTCTTGCGATCACTTCTCGTGAAGATTTCCTCATGATTCTCCTCTGGATTATTGTTCTCCTGGTTTCTATCCTAGTTCATGAACTTGGACATGCTCTTACGAGCAGGAAGATGACGGGAGTCACCCCTTCCATCAAGCTGTGGGGCATGGGTGGATTGGCTTATTCAAATACCCAGCTTACCCAAAAACAAAGCTTCTGGGTCACTTGGGCTGGGCCACTGGCGGGCCTCGGATTCTTTGGACTGATCGTGCTGACCTGCTGCACCGTCTATGGAATCGCTGTCGGGACCGACCTTACCATGTTTCTCCTTTTTCCGAGCACTGGAATCAATCGTGAGACATTCACAGTGCTCGCCGAAATGAACGATCCCGTTTTATATATGTTAAAGGACCTTTTATGGGTCAATTTCTGGTGGAGCCTTATGAATCTTCTTCCAGTATTCCCCCTAGATGGCGGACAAATTTATGCGTCTATCGAAAGATCACCTAAGAAGGTTTGGACCGTAGGAATGGTAACGGGTGCGCTTGTTGCAATTGCTGGTTTCTTCATTCTGCATCAGATAGTTATCGCTATCCTGTTCGGGTATTTCGCCTTTCAAAACTACAAACGTCTTGAACACCTAAAAGGCCATTCCCGCTAACCAACCCAGATCAGTCGAACCCCTGCAAGGATCGCAAATCCGATAATCATCCATTCAAAGACTCGCTGAGAGATCAACTGGAGGAGATGGCGTCCGAGAAAAATCCCAATTAGAATCAACGGGACTAACTTAACGTTAAGCAGGAGGCTTTCTGGCGTGGTAAAACTCAATCCTCCCATGAAAGGTAACTTAATCAAATTGATGAGGAGGAAGAAACGCGCCCCAATTCCAATTAACTCCATTTTCGGAAGTCGTCTTGCCAGAAAGTAGAGCTGGAAGACGGGCCCAGCTGCATTAGCAATCGTCGTCGCAATCCCCGCAAAACTTCCCGCAGCCGCGCCAAATCCATTAGAGTGTGCAAGCTTATCAAAAAATTCAGACGCACCCTGGCGGATCAATTGGAGTGCCACCATAAAAAGAATAATACCTCCGATCACTGGTTTAGCCCACTGCTCTGGCATCCAATCGAGTAGAAAAAAACCAATTGCCATTCCAACCAAGGCCGGAGGGACTAACCTCCAAACTGGAGCCCACGAAGCATGCTTTCGAAACATAGGATAAACACTGACATCCGCCACAATAAGCATGGGAAGCAAAACCCCTACCGAAGCCTTACCAAAGAGCTCGGCCATGATAAATACCGCAATTAATCCAAGCCCCGAAAACCCCGCCTTACCGAGACCCACACACATCGCAGCAAAAGAGACAAGAAACCATCCGGTAGTGCTATCGATCACGCCTCTGTTCTTTTCCAGATCTGGAAAAGACTCAAGCCACCTTTCTACCTAGACACCCTATCAACCGATCAAGAGTCCAGAATTAGGACATTCAAACTACTAGACGGTCACAAGAAACCGCTAAAAACACCGTAAAAGCTGCCGATTTCAATCACTGAATCCTTGACCTAAACGCCCGCCGTTTGCATCTTCCGCCCATGTTAACCCGCAAGCACATCGAACTTGGTGCCAAGCTTTACATCCTCCTCCACTCCACTTTTTTCGTCTACTGGGCAGTCGACGTGATGCAGATGATGGGATTCTTTGGAGGTAAATAAGCCCCTTTACGGCGCAGAAAAGAGATCGCAATTATTCTGCCAACGCTACTTTTTTGATTTGCGACCTAGGATCACTCTTCTTGAGGGGTTCTTCTCATCTTTAGGTATCTCTTTGGCCCGGTCAACCGGTCCAGCAGGGTTAAATCGCAACCCAGGTCTTACCTTCATTTTCGGTTGGAGATTCTCCTCAGGAACCAACTCTACTTGCTGGGGCTCCAAGAGCTTTGTTTCAGCAGCACCTAGAAGATAGATAAGAAGTAATGACAATTTCATCGCCTCAAGTTTGGTTTAGCGATCAACATTTGTGAAGACCGCTTGAACGTCTTCATCATCCTCTAACTTATCAACGAGAGCATCAATCTCAACAAGCTGCTCTTCACTAAACTGTTGAGGGTTGTTGGAGACTCTTTCTAGGCTTGCCTTAGCAACTTCAACACCAAGGCGTTCGAAGACTTCCGTAAGTTTTCCAAAAGCAGTGTATTCACCATACACAAGGCCCATATCTCCCTCCACCTCCATCTCCTCTAACCCAGCATCCATGAGCTCCAGCTCCAGCTCCTCCAGATTACTCCCTTCAGGTTTAAACTCGATGACGCTCTTGCGATCAAAGAGGAACTCAAGCGACCCCGAGTTCTGCATCTCCCCACCGTTTTTGTTAAAAGTCGTCCGCACATTGGTCACCGAGCGGTTGGTGTTCTCAGTCGCGCACTCCACATAAAAGAGGCTGCCGTGAGGCCCTTTCCCCTCATAATTAATCTCAGTAATATCTCCAAGATCCTTTCCGGAAGCCCGCTTAATCGCCTTATCGATATTATCCTTCGGCATGTTCTCAGCCTTGGCATTCATGATCGCCGTGCGCAGTTTTGAATTGGAATCCGGATCCGGCCCCCCATCTTTAGCGGCCATCGTGATAGATTTAGCCAGCTTTGGAAAGATACGTGACATCTTTCCCCAACGCGCTTCCTTTGAAGCTTTCCGATATTCAAATGCTCTTCCCATAGTATTTTAACTTGCTGGATCGAAAACTAACGGCCTCACAGCATTTTCAAATGCCAAAGTTTCATCTCAAACTCTCGCTGGACTCAATTGATTTCACCCAATTAGTAAGAATGCCACCGAACCAGAAACATTTACCCCCTATACATCCTCACGCTTCACAACCTCCATTTCGCCTTTCCAGTGGCGCTTGAAAGTTAAGCGCTCTCGACGAGTCTCAGATTTTTTAGCGGAACCGTGCTCTACCAACATCACTGCCCGGCTACTTTTCACCACCATTTCACGCACCCGAAAAACCGGCTCGGTGCTCGTGCGAAGAAACGCATAAAGCGCGACATCCCAATGATCAGCATTCCAAAGAAAGGCTGCCGGCTCAAAATCACGAAGCCAAGAAAGCGCTTGGAACAACTCGCGAACCTGAGCCTCGCCATGCTCATCTAGCAAACGCCGAGCCGCTCTTTTATTCCGCAACCCTTCGATATATCCCAATATCGGATTGGTATGAAAGTAGTCAGCTTCTTTCAGTAACTCCTTTTGATGCTCACCCATTAGACGCTGCATTTCTTCGCGTTCGATTTCACCATTCTGCCACTGACGAATTAAATTAGGCGGGGTTGGGAAAGGGGCCAATTTCATCGACTCGAGCTTTAACATACGCAGTGTCACTTGTCCACCCGCCGAAGCGGTGTTAAAGATCCCTATGCAGGTTCAAAAAGTGAAATATGCCATTTGGGCAGCCGACCACCTCCGCGCCATTAGTTTTTACAAAAAAACCTTCGGCGCAGAGCTCTCTTTCGAAATGGAAGTCTGGAGTGAGCTTACCCTTTGTGGCTCTACCATAGGAATTCATGGTGGCGGTGAGGGGAAACGCACCTGGACTGGCCTCAGCTTCCAATGCGATGAAATCCTCGCTGGGATTGAACTCGTTAAGGAAAATGGCGGAGGGCTCGTCCGCGAACCCGAAGAAGAAGATGGCTTCGTCCACCTCGCCTTCTGCTTCGACACAGAAGGAAATGAATTCATGCTCACTCAAAAACGCCCCTCCTAAGTCATGCTCCAATTCCCACTCGGCCTCCTTCGTCTCTCCTCGCTCCTTGACGGCCTCTCCTTCATCATCCTCCTCTATTTTGCGATCTACGAAAAACGTATCCTTGGGGACGACACCGCTGTTCGAATTCCGGGCATGATTCATGGCTTCATCTTTACCATTTTCCTAATTTTCCTCTACTTCACAATGGAGAAGAGAAATTGGCCTATTAAACGCGCCGCCCTCGTCTTTATCTGCTCACTAATTCCCTTTGCTCCATTCTTCTTAGAGCCAAGTCTCAAAAAAGAGCAAAATGGATCACCCGATTCAGACTGACCTCCAAAGGCTCATTTCAGATCAAACTCTTCACACCTTTTTCCTAGAGAGATCACTCCATCCCCGTCACACTGTGGTCCCATGAAGAACATTATCATTGCCTTTGCCGCCCTCATTCCAGCTCTTGCTATGGCCGATCACCACAAAGAAGCCCCGTCCGCCAAAAAAGAAGCAACCGCTCTCTTCCGTCACGTCGTCTGCTTCAAATTCAAAGAAGAAGCCAAACCCAAGCAGATCAAAAATATTGAGAAAGAATTTGCCGCGCTCAAGGGAAAGATTAAAACCATCGTCGACCTAGAGTGGGGCACAAACGTCAGCCCCGAAGACCGCGCCAAAGGTTTCACGCATTGTTTTATCGTAACCTTCAAGAACCGCGCCGGTCTCGACGTTTACCTTCCTCACGCCGACCATCAGGCTTTCGTCAAAATCCTCAAGCCCATCCTCGATGACGTCTTCGTCTTCGACTTCATCGGCAAGTAGCTAAAATCCAGCGACCTTGTATCTTCACCGATGCAAGGATCCGCATTCCCTCAGTCAAATCTTACGCAAAGTAGGTGTCTTCGTGCGCGTAAGGTGGCGCACAACAACAGAGAAACCTCATCGCCTTTGTCGCCTTGATTTCATGCCAAGCTCCCGCCGGAATCAAAATCGCATCTCCAGGCCCCACCTCTTGCGTCTGGCCGTCGATTTCCATCACGCCCCGTCCTTCTAATAGGTAATAAAGCTCCTCGCTCACCTTGTGATAATGCCGCTCCGTCGATCCACCTTCCGGCAACGTCGCCTCTGCCAAGCTTTGCTCCTTCACCGGCGAATTAGTCAGATCCAGCAAGCTCCGAATCGTCGAGCCATCCTTTGTCGTAAATGGCTTTTGTTCCTCGCGATTTCGTATCTCCATGATTTATCGTCCTTCGTTAATGACAGCTTCCGCACATCGCCGGCCATCTAACGCCGCCGAAACAATTCCACCAGCATACCCCGCACCCTCGCCACAGGGATAAAGCCCCTTCACCTCCGGGTGTTGTAAATCCTTCCCACGTGGAATCCGGACCGGCGAACTCGTCCGCGTCTCAAAGCCAATCAACAAAGCATTCGGACCAGTGTATCCCCTGATCATTCGGCCAAACTTTCGTAATCCTCCAGCCAAACGCATCCCAATCTCACTTGGCAGAACCTCATCTAGTTTCACCGAATTCAAGCCCGGGAAATAACTCGTCTTGGGAAGATTTTTCGAAACCTTCCCTGCCAAAAAGTCCGTCACCTTCTGACCAGGAGCGATCTGACCACCACCGCCCGCTTTCTTTGATAGCTGCTCGATATGCTTCTGATACCGAATTCCTGCCAGCACATCATCGCCCCCAAATCCCCGCACATCCTCCGGCTCCACTCCCACCACCATTCCACTATTCGCAAAAGGTGAATCACGACGCGAAAGGCTCATTCCATTCACCACCACTTCGTCATTCTCCGTCGCTGCCGGAACCACAAATCCTCCCGGACACATACAAAAGGAATGCACACTGCGTCCCTTGATTTGCGTTGCTAATCGATATCGCGAAGCCGGCAAATTTCGCCCCCGCTGTTCATCTTCCCGTAAGTGATACTGCACCCGATCAATCAACGGCTGCGGATGCTCAATTCTCACCCCCACCGCGAACGGCTTCGCTTCCATCAAAATCTCCTGCTCGTTCAGCAGCTCATAAATATCCCGCGCCGAATGCCCTGTCGCCAGAATCACCGCTTTCCCGCGAAACTCCCGGCCATCCTTCGTCGCCACTCCCACCAGCCGCTCCCCCGATTTCAAAAACTCCACCACCTTCGCCCCAAAGTGAACCTCACCACCCGCTTCCCGCACCGACTCTCGCATCGCCATCACCACCTTCGGCAACAAGTTCGAGCCAATATGCGGATGCGCCTCTACCAGAATTTTCTCCGGCGCTCCATGTGCCACCAGCGTCCGGTAAACCTCCGCCACCGGACCGCGCTTTGTCGCCCGCGTATAAAGTTTCCCATCCGAAAACGTCCCCGCTCCGCCTTCACCAAAACAGTAATTCGATTCCTCGATCACCCGCCCCTCCTTCAAAATTGGCCCTAAATCAAAGCGCCGCGATGAGGCATCCTTCCCCCGCTCCAAAACCACCGGCTTGTAGCCCAACTCCAAACACCGCAGCGCCGCAAACATTCCCGCCGGACCACAGCCCACAATCACCACTTCCTCCGGTTCCTTCGCCAGCTCACGCACCTCCCAAGTCGCCTTCGGGTCCTCCACCAATTCCACATCAACCCCAACCTCCAGCCGCAATCGAAATTTTACCGGCTGCTTCCGAGCATCCAACGACCGTTTTAACAATCGATAACCCTTTACCCGTTCCGGCTTCACCCTCAGCTTACGCGAAATCTTTAACGACCAAATCCCCTCATCCGCAGCCTCATCCGGAGTCAGCACCAATTCAACAATCTCCAAAGCCATTCCATTGAGAAATAATCGTTCATAGCAGTAAAGACAACCTCTTGTCGGCTCATTTAATGTTAGATCATCATCTTCTTGACCTAATCACATA
>Ga0213868_10000127_pt1 | contig 65110 bp, 55 predicted proteins | sample PICome_9_FD_160087 | JGI IMG/M metagenome (GOLD analysis project Ga0213868, IMG submission 160087) | Coastal seawater microbial communities near Pivers Island, North Carolina, United States - PICO127 | ecosystem: Environmental > Aquatic > Marine > Coastal | place: USA: North Carolina... | reverse complement strand
GAAATCTTCACTGAAACTTCGGGTGCCCTGGCTTCTTGCGGAAGAGTGTTTCTTTATCCAGCGCGCACCCTTGGCAGTTGAGAGTGGTGCAGATCTTCTCGGTGAGCTTGTCTTGTAGAATGTCCTAGGGTCCGGGTGATGGCACCCACTCGGGCTGAAATGGCTTGGGCAAAGGCTTCGTAGTCTCTGGTATGGCGGGCATTTCCTGCGGCACGTAGCTTCGATCTTCGCGGGTGGCGTAGAGCAGCGCAACTACAGCCAAGGCGAGAACGGGAGCCACTTTATGCATGCTAGAAAGGTGATTTTATACTACGAATTGGGCGATTTGTCATGCTGATGTCATGGTAATGTCATCTAGCCGGGGTATTTACTCCTAAGCTGAACAATGCGTCCGGCGTCAAACGAACATCGAACCAACACAAAACTATCATGAAACTTACGATTACAACTCTCATCGCGGCCTTGGTCGCTTCCATGGCCTTGGTGGCCACAGCACAAGATCCGGAGAAGAAGGCTCCTGAAGCCAAAGCGTCTGAGAAGAAAGAAGAGCCTCGTCGTGGTGGTCGTAGTGCCCGCGGTGGAGCTGGTGGTGGTCGCGGCGGAGATATGCTCGCTAGATTGCCGTTGTATAAGGCTCTTGATGCAAACAAAGATGGTGAAATCTCTGCGAAAGAAATCGAGAACGCTGTAGCGGCTCTCAAGGAGCTGGACGAGGATGGCGACGGCAGGTTGAGCAGGAAAGAAATTGCTCCAGCCTGGGGAAGTCGCGGTGGTGATAGGCAGCGTGGTGGTGACCGTGCTGGTGGACGCCAACGTGGTGGCGGCGGTGAAGGTGGTCGCCCAGAGCGTCCAGCGCGTCCGAAGCGCCCTTCTGCTGACGAAAAATAAAACATTCTTGTTTCTTGGCAGCCTTCTCTAACTTGACAGGGGAGGCTGCCTTCAAGTGATTTCTATCCACTTCCTAACGTCATGTCTAAACGCTCTCTACTTCTTGGTGGCGGTTGGTTGCTTAGTGCAGTTGCCACTTTTGGTCTCGGTTGGACTTTGAAACCTGGCCCTGAGTCAACTTCTAACAGTGCGTTGAGCGCTTCCGGTGGGGAAGGTTCTTTCGTCCCTGCTGTTAGGTTGAAAAGTGAGGAAGCGATTGCTGCCGCGAAACGTGTGGACGGACCCTTTCTCGAGAAGTACGTCATCGGTGATCAGATCTCGCCGGAAAGCATGACTGCGGCAATGAAGGAGGTGTTAGGGAAAGATGATCCTTTGAAGCGGGCGGCTCTTATGTCAGCGTTGCTTGCTCAGCTTACTCCAGAGAATGCGAAGGCTGCGTGGGAGGTAATGAAGGATTCGCGAGGAGGAGGTCGGCGAGGTCCTGGCGGAGACAACAGCCGCCAGCTGTTTTTAAATGCTTGGGGGCGGGTTGATGGGGAGGCGGCGCTGACCGAACTGATGGTGGCAATGCAAACCGAAGGTGGGGAAGAAGGTCGTGGTCGCGGAGGCCGAGGTGGTCGAGGGGGAGGTGACCGAGGACGTGGTATGATGGATACTTACAGTGCGCTTACGGGATGGGCGACAGCTGATGGAGCGAATGCGGCAGAGTTTGTGGATGGTCTTGAGGACGATCGGATGAAGGGAGTGTATATGAATGGCATCGTGCGTGGTATGTTAGTCAATGGAGTGGATGAAGCAGTAAAGTATGTGAGCAATCTTCCTGAGGGGACGGAGAATAAGGATCGCTACATGTCGAGTATTGCAGATGAAATGTTAGAAGAGGGTGTGTCGTCCGCGACGAAATGGGTGGATGCGCTTGGTGATGATAGTTTGAAAGAAGGTGCCATGACTCGGGTCGCTTCGGAGTTTGTGCGAGACGACTTGGAGGGGGCCGTAGCTTGGGTGGCTGACCATGCTGGGGAGTCGTATGCCAATGATGCTGTCGAGGAGGTCGCTGAGCGGTGGGCAGAACAGGACCCACAGGCAGTGATCGAATGGGGAGCGGACTTGCCCGAGAGCGCACAAGCTGAGGTTTACTATCAGGCGCTCGATGAGTGGACAAAGAGTGATGCCCTCGCGGCTAGTGAGTATCTTACAAGCATGCCTGTATCAGCAGCGAAAGACTCTGCCGTGGAAGGCTTTGCGACGGAGTTGGCTAAGGAGGATCCGGAATCGGCCATAGTATGGGCACAGACGATCGGCGATGAATCTCTGCGAAGCGACGCAGTGACCGAAGTTGCTCAGAATTGGTATCGGCAGGATCAGGCCGCTGTGAAAGCTTGGTTGCCCACGAGTGGTTTATCACAAGATGCTCAGGCAGCAGTGACGGCACCGCAGGACCGCGGTGGGAACTTTGGTGGACGAGGTGGTGGTGGGCGAGGCCGTGGACGTTAGGCGGCTCAAGGTTATTGATTCCCACACAGGTGGGGAGCCGACGCGTATCGTCATTGACGGTGGTCCGAATCTCAGGAGCGGATCACTAGCGGAAAGGCGAGACCTTTTGCTGGAGCAACATGATTGGTTGCGTTCTTCCGTGGTGAATGAACCTCGCGGGTCTGATGCCTTCGTGGGAGGGATTCTTTGTGAGCCGGCGGATGCTACGTGCGATGTTGGCGTCATTTATTTCAACAACACCGGCTATCTGAACATGTGTGTGCATGGGACGATTGGTTTAGCGGTGAGTCTCGCTTGGTTAGGCCGAGAGGGGAAAGATGGTCTGACAAGAATTGAGACACCTGTGGGGGTTGTCACGAGTAAGCGCCATGTTGATGGCCGAGTGACTGTAGCTAATGTGCCCAGTTACCGATCGCAGAAAGATCTCCGGCTCCGAGTCGATGGATTTGGCGACGTCGTGGCGGACATTGCGTGGGGGGGCAATTGGTTTCTCCTTGTTCAGGAACATTCGTTAGAGGTGAGTTATGCGAATATACCCAACCTGACGCGTTTCTGTCAGGCTGCGCGCGATTTGCTTGAGCGCGAAGGTATCTATGGTGATGATGGAGGTGAGATTGATCACATCGAAGTCTTCGCGGCTGCGGAAGGTATTGACGCAGATAGCCGTAACTTTGTGCTTTGTCCTGGCGGTGCCTATGATCGCTCACCGTGTGGCACTGGAACTAGTGCGAAGTTGGCCTGTCTTCATGAATCTGGACGATTGCCAGAAGGGAAAGTTTGGCGCCAAGCGAGTATCCTCGGCAGTGTCTTTGAAGGCCAGGTAATTCGCGACGGGCAGGGGCAACTGATTCCGCAGATCACTGGTAGCGCCTTTGTGAATGGGGAATCTACTTTAATATTGAACCCGGACGATCCCTTTTGTGATGGGATCACGCCAAATACAGTGTTTTAGAGTCATGGCGCCAAGCGGTTCACCACGCCAGTTCTAGCTGCCTTCCTTGAGGTGGCGTGAAGTGGGTTGTTTCCAAAGGAGGGATTACTCGGTCCAGGCCATGTCGCTTTCGGCTGACCATGAATAGCGTCCTGAGATCCTCCGCCGCGCGACCGCTGCCTCGCATGCGATTGCCGAACTCCGTTTCATTGAGACTACCGGTTTCACGAAACTCTCTGATGCGGCCGAGTATCTTTTCTTTATGGCCGGGTAGAAAGTCTTCTAACCAATGGGCGAAGATGTCTTTTACTGCATGGGGTAAACGGACAAGCGTGTAGCTAGCGCGGATGGCTCCATGATCGGCCGCTGCTTCAAGAATCGCTGGAATTTCGTGATCGTTGAGCCCCGGGATGATGGGGGCGACATTGATTGATGCGGGAATGCCAGCTTTGCCTAGGCGACGCACCGCATCCAAGCGTTGCTGAGGGCTTGAAGCACGTGGTTCCAACCGATGAGCGAGTTTAGGATCAAGTGTGGTGATAGAGAGTGTGACCGAGGCTGCGCCCACCCGAGCCATCGGTTCTAGCAAATCAATGTCTCTCGTGACCAAGTGGTTCTTGCTGATCATTCCGACAGGATGCAAGCATTTGGAAAGTACTTTGAGACATTGCCGAGTGATTTCCAATCGCTTTTCCACGGGCTGGTAACAGTCGGTCACGCCGCTGCAAGCCAGTGTCTTGGGTTCCCAATGCTTGCGCGAAAGGGCTAGTTCTAACAGATTAGCCGCTTCGGGCTTCACCATGATCTTGGATTCGAAATCAATCCCGGCATCAAATCCCAGGTATTCATGATAGGGGCGAGCGTAGCAATAGGCGCAGCCGTGCTCACAGCCTCGGTAGGGGTTTAGGCTAATGTCGAAAGGGATGTCTGGGCTGTCATTCTTGGAGATGATGCTCTGAGTGTCGTCTCGAAGGAATGTGGTCTTGATCGCCCGCGGAGGGTTTTTAAGATCGTCATCGGGCGCCTGGCCGGCCTGAATCTCAGGCTCCCATTCGATCTGAAGTTTCTCGAACCGATTGGGAGGGGCTTCGGCAGCACCGCGTCCGCGAGCGATCTTGCGGGAGAGTCCATGTGGATTGCGCATTCCTACTACTAACTGTTCATGTGAACACATCAAGCGAAGATGCTTGCCTGAAATTTTCTATTAATTATAAGAAGCGCTACATGTAGTGGTGCCTTTCTCATTGACGCTACTACATCTTGCGATAGCCTCTCAAATAAGATGCGCTGTGTTCGCTGCGGAAACCATGAGGATAAGGTGATCGATTCCCGTTCAAACAAGGATGGGATGTCGATTCGCCGACGTCGGCAATGCCTCAAGTGTGATCATCGTTTCACGACGTATGAGGCTTTAGAGCAGCGCGAACTGTATGTGATTAAGCGTGACAAGACGCGCGAGCCTCTAGAGCGCGCTAAACTCCTCCAGAGCCTGAGTAAGGCAGCCGAGAAACGGCCGATCAGCCGGGAGACCCTGGAGGAATCTGTCGACGGCATCATTAGCGAGCTCGAGGAGATCGGCGGTGCTGAGGTAGAAGCTTCTCGGATCGGTCTGGCCGTGATGCGCAAGCTGAAGGCGATCGATCCCGTGGCCTACGTGCGCTATGCCTCCGTCTACAGATCCTTCCAAGATGTCGGCGAGTTTCTGAATGAGATCCAGAATATGAATGATGATCCGATGCACGGCACTCATCACCCCGAGCTTTTTAAAGTAAAAGAACCTAAGCCTAAACCATCTGCTGGAGCGGCCAAGACCCTCTCATCTTCATCAACATGATTTCACTGGCATCAGGACTTCCTGTCCTCCAAATTGGCGATCGCGGCGTGAGTCACTATTCATCGGACTGGCTCGAAACGTCGATTCGCTCAGCAGCAGCGGAGGCGGGGCACGAGAAATGGTGGTTCGCTACGGACATCGTTAGGAGTCTGTTTTTATATCTGCGAGATCGTTTTCAAGACACTGTGATCACTGTAAATCAGCTTTTCGAGAAGCTTCGTCTAACGCTAACGGCTTTGGGCTTCCAAGATATTGCCACCCATCTGCATGATCAGGTGCCACCATGTCGAATCTCGCTCATGCAGCTCGCTGTTGAAGCTGAGACAAATGGGTTCTATGAATTTTACTTCTTCAGGAGGCTCGGAGAGAGTTTAGATGATGCAGTTGCCACTGGCACGCATCTGATTGCTACCAATGGGTTGCGGCGTGCTATACGTAGACTGTGTGGAGCGAAACGCTGGTCTCCTAGTTGCGAGCGCCTGTATCAAGACACACTTACATTTATCCGCAATCGAACAGCAGACCATCACGCGGTGCGTGTGCAGATCGCCTAGATAGCGCTATGCCTACGCTGTTTGAGAAGATCATCGCCCGCGAGATACCTGCAGAGATCGTCTATGAAGACGATCTTTGTTTCGCCTTTCATGACATTAGCCCGCAGGCTCCTGTTCACGTCCTTCTCATCCCGAAGAAACCTATACCTCGAGTCGGGGAAGCGACTGAAGAAGATCAGGACTTGTTAGGCCACCTCCTACTGAAGGTGGGCCTGTTGGCAGAGGAACTAGGATTAAAGGAGACAGGATTCCGTATCGCCGTGAATCATGGCAAGGATGGCGGTGAGACAGTGCCTCACATGCACATTCACTTGCTTGGTGGCCGTCCGTTGACCTGGCCTCCTGGTTAGGAAGTTAAAGAAAAACCTTCACGGAAGTGCGGGGCGACCATGGTGTTGGCCAAGGCATCGTTGGTGAACTTCATGGCGTCTGCGTCCCATTCCAGGCGCTTTCCTGAGCGTTGGATGGCGATCATCCCCAACAATCCGATCTCGCTGAGGGCTCCACCGTATTCGAAATTCGAGCCCGCTTCTTTGCCTTCCCGAATGGCGGAGAGCCAATCTTTCTGATGCTGACCACCAGGAACTCGGGTGATCTTCTCTTCAGGTCGTTTGAAGTCCTTCATGCGTTTTTCTGGAATTAGACGACATCCACCGGCGCCGTGTGAGCCGTGCATGATCGCACCTTCCGTGCCGTGCACAACAGCACCCGTGCCAACAACCTTGCGATCGGTTCCCTCGAAGACTTCCGGACGTGGGATGCCGTGCTTGCCGTCGTGCCAGATGATCTTCATTGGGCCATTCTTCTCAGTGGCGGCGAATTCGAAGGTGATTTTTACTCCAGCAGGATAGAACTCCGAGTGGATCTTGGGATCGTAACCTTTGGTCTCAGCAGTGATGGCTGTTGGCATGGCTAATCCAAGTGCCCAGAAGGTCGGATCTAGCACATGACAAACCCAATCACCGATGCAGCCACTGCCGAAGGCGGAATAGCCACGCCAGTTGAACGGCAAGTAGTTGGGATGATAGGGGCGATCCTGCAGTGGCCCTAACCAGCGGTTCCAGTCGAGATTCTCCGGAACTTCGTGCTTCCGCTGAAACTCGCTTGCTTTGTCGATCTGACAGTAAACTTGCTTGAATGCGTCACAACCGGCGTGGACCTCGGTGATTTCTCCGATCATGCCTTCCCAAACCATTTCGCAGAAGAGCCTGATATGGTTGGAAGAGTGGCCTTGATTGCCGACCTGAGTGATCACCTTTTTCTCCTTGGCAGCTTTGCGCATAGCGCGCACTTCTGCCACAGTGTGAGCGAGAGGCTTTTCACAGTAGACATGCTTCCCATGCTTGATGGCTTCTAACGCAGCCACGGAGTGAGTGTGGTCAGGAGTAGCGACAAGGACAGCGTCTATGCTGTCGCCCATCTTCGCAAACATCTCTTTGTAGTCTGTGAAGCGCTTGGCATTAGTGAACTTCTTGAACGATCCTTCTGCGCGCTTCTTGTCGACATCACAGAGACCGACGATGGCTTCATCGGTCATTCCACCCAGGTCCGCACCTCCCTGACCGCCACAACCAATAGCGGCTACGCGGATCTTGCTGTTGGGAGTGGGTTTGCCGTCCTTAGCCCGGATGACGTGGCTGGGAACGATCTGAAACCCAAAAGTGGCGGCAGCAGTTTTGCTAAGGAAGGATCTACGTTTCATGGGCGTGTCTTAGCAAAACAGCGCAGCAGCATCAAACGAATTCCCATGGATTATGCTGGCTTGAGTGCCGCTGCGAGTTTGGTATCGGTGTCTTATGAAGATACTTCTCTCAGGCTTCCTTCTCACTCTCGCCATTTCTCATGCCGATACCAAGCACGTCTATTTCGGGACGAGCGGTCGCGAGGCCAAAGGCATTTATCAAGCCAAGTTTGATTCGGAGAAAGGCGCGCTTTCAGTGCCTACATTGGCAGCTGAAGTGAAGTCGCCGGGTTTTCTCGCCATGCATCCAAATGGGGATGCACTCTATGCCGTAGCCAATACGCCTGATGGCGCGGGAGTCGTTGCCTACACCGTGGATGATGCCGGCGCACTAACGCTTCTTAACACAGCGCCGATCGGTGACGGTGGTGGCGCGCATGTGGCCGTCCACCCGTCAGGCAAGTTGTTGCTTACCGCGCAGTATGGTGGTGGGTCGACTGCCTGTTTCAAACTAGCGGTCGACGGGAAACTGGCAGGTCTCCCGGTACTTCATGAACATGAAGGAGGATCGAAAGTCGTCGGCAAACGCCAAGACAGTCCACACCCGCATTGGTGCGGATTCTCTCCAGACGGTAAATTCGCCTTTGTGCCAGACCTTGGGATGGACGGCATTGTGATCTACAAAGTGGACGCGAAGAATAGTTCGATTTCAAAGCACGGATTCGCTGCATCCATTCCAGGTGGTGGCCCACGTCACATGCGTTTCTCGGTGGATGGCAAATTCATTTACCTTCTCAATGAACTTGCTCTAGCGGTCAGCACTTTTGCCTATGATGCGGACAAAGGAACGGCTACTCTATTGACCACAACACAGTCGCTATCAGACGCTGTGAAAGCGAAGGAGACCTTCAATTCGGCATCCGAGATCCTCGTGCATCCGAACGGGAAGTTTGTTTATTCAGCGAATCGTGGTAATGATAGTGTCACCGCCTACGTTGCAAATCCGAAGACAGGTGAACTCGCCGTGACCGAGGTTGAGCCCATTCGAGGTGCTTGGCCAAGGAACATTAATATTGATGCGACTGGAAAATGGCTGCTCGCAGCCGGTGCCCAGTCGAATACCATTTCTATGTTTGAGATCAATCAAGAAAGTGGTGAGCTGACGTTTCACCGTGGAAAGATTGTTAACGTGCCCGGCTCTATTTGCATCCTCTTCGGATACTAGAACCAGTTGAGTTTCTCCGCTTCTTTTCGGTAGAATATGCCCAGTAGGCGTGCGTGTGCCGTGATGAAATACAGCATGAGAAGTGTGGCGATACCTTGGTTGACCATAGGATTGCCTGACAGATTATTTATGATGTCGTTCATAAGAAAGGGCAAGCCAACAGCGACGACACCGACGATTGCGTAGGCTGGTAATGTTCTGGCGATGCTAGGAATCACGCGGATGGGGCGGCCGCCACCGAGATTGCCAAGGATGACCACGCCGAGAAGGGCCATGGGAAAGTAGAACATTCCAAATGCCTGAGTGGCTAAAGAGAGCGGTGAATCCTCTCCTGTTTGCCAGTGCCCGGAGTAAATTTGAAATAATCAGGACTCCGATGACTTGCAAGGTCGGTATGACCATGTCATCTAGAAAGTCAGAAACGTCGGGCCAGTCAGGTTCGACATCGCTTCCTGTCGCCGTTTTTTGGAGGATCTGATAGTAGTAAGCGATGAAATAGCCGTAAAAGATGAGGATTGTGAGAAGGCCAATGACTGGAACAAATGCTGCCAGCTGAATGAGCATTGCCATGGCCGTGCCAATAACCATGATGAGAATACCTGCCGCTCGTAAGGGATGCGATTACAATTATCAAAAAGTAGTCTATACTTCGAGCGATCACTCATTTCCAGTGGTCTTCGTATTGTCGTTAGTTCCGAAGATGCTTGGGGCTACTACAAGCAACGGCAAGATTGCCGTTGCTAAAAGATTTTCGCTAGTATCTGTGTGGGAAGTTAAGAGACGCCTGGTGTGGATGGGAGATCGCGAGTCCCTAGCTTTGGTAGTAGGTGTGGCTTCGCAGCCCGTCGTCGTAGGCTTGGGTAAACTCGCGCCGTTCTTTTCCAGTGATGTGCCCTTTCTTGACGGCTTCTTCCGCTATTCGGCGGATTCGAGTTCGCAGATCTTTTAGCTCGTATTCCACATAGGTGAGTACCTCGCCTACCGAATCTCCCTCGACTTCATGAGACAAGCGGGCCTGCCCCTTGTCGTCGAGCGTGACACTAACTACATTCGTATCACCGATAAGATTGTGTAAGGCGCCAAGCGTTTCTTGGTAAGCGCCGACTAGAAACACTCCGATGAGATAATCTTCGTCCGGCTTCAGTTCGTGCACGGGTAAGGAACGGCGGACTTCGTGCTTTGATATGAACTTGTCGATTCGACCATCGCAATCGCAGGTAATGTCAGCAAGGACCGCCCGTCGGGTGGGTTGTTCATCGAGACGATGGAGTGGCGTGACAGGCAAGACCTGTTGGATCGCCCAGACGTCTGGAAGTGATTGGAAAAGGCTAAAATTTCCGTAGTAGTAGTCGACACCGAGTCCCTCTACTTCCTTCATATCCTCGGGAACATGTTTGGTCGTCTCTAACAGTTCTGAGCACCGCTTCATGAGGTGACCATAGAGATTCTCTCCGAGGGCGCGTTCGCGCAGTGTTACATTTCCCTGAGCGTGAAGTTGATGAAGCTGGTTTCGGTAAAACAGGGCATCGTTGAAGCACTCCTGCATGTTCTGCTGGGAAAGGTGTTCCCAGGCGTCGTAGAAATTGATGATGACTTCAGGAGCGTTCTCTGGTCTTGGTGGTGGCTCGCCATCGGGAAAGAAGCGGTTCACATCCACAATATTGAAAACCAACACCGAGTAGTAAGCGACAATCGCTCGGCCCGATTCTGATATGATATCAGGATGGGGGACGCTGGCGTCATCGGCTACGTTTTTGATCACGTTGATCATGTCTGCGCAGTATTCTTCGATACCGTAGTTCGCACCGCTACCTGCACTGGACTGATTGCCCTCATAGTCCACGGCGAGGCCGCCTCCAAGATCGATGAGGCCCATGGGGGCGCCCTCTTTCACGAGGTCGGCGTAGATTCTCGTCGCTTCCATCGTGGCTTCTCGAATAGCACGGATGTTTGGTATTTGGCTTCCTTGGTGGAAGTGGAGCATGCGAAGGCAATGAAGTTTGTCGTTCTCTCGGAGATGATCCACGACGTTCATGAGTTGATTGATATGAAGGCCAAAGACACTTTTCTCACCCGCCGAGTCAGACCAGTGGCCAGAGCCCTTCGTTGCCAATCGTACGCGAATGCCTAACATAGGTTCGAGTTCAAGCAGGGCAGACCTCTCCAAGATTGTATCTACCTCGCTGGGCATTTCTATGACGAGGATCACTTTCACGCCCACCTTTTGAGCTCGCAGAGCTAGATCGATGAATTCCGCATCTTTGTAGCCATTGCATACAAGATAAGCGTCAGGATCATTTAGGTGAGCGACCGCGGCGATGAGTTCGGGTTTCGATCCCACCTCTAGGCCATAGTTGTAGGGGCGTCCATACTTCGTGATGTGATTGATCGCTTCCTGCTGCTGATTCACCTTAAGCGGGAAGACACCTTGATAGGTTCCCTCGTAATCCTCATCAATGATAGCCTTACGAAAGGACTCGTTGAGAAGGCGAATCCTCGATTCCAGCAATTCGCCAAAACGCAGCAAGATAGGCAGGTCTTTACCCCGATCACGGATTTCCTCAATGATCTTGGGAATGGAAACTGACTTGGGCTTCGGCGCGTCGCCTTGTAGGCGCACGGTTACTTCACCTTCTTCTGATAGGCCAAAGTAGCCGCTCGACCATTGGTCGATGGCGTAAAGTTCTTCGGCATCGCAAAGGGACCAGGGGGGAGAGGTCGGCTGAGTCACATTGGGTAGGATTATGGAGTGATGTTAGGAACAGCCCTCGCAAGATTCAAAGGCATCCATTTGTCGGCGATCCCGTTTCGTGGGGCGCCCTCCTTCGTCTCCCTCGTAGACCCGATTCTGTTGAGTTTGAGCGCGTGCTTTTCGCAGGGCTTCCCATGTCTCGGGCGGAGTGAGATCTTCGAGATACTGATCGCGGAGTTTGGCACCGATTCGCTTCTCAATTACTGCTTTCACACGTAGGGTTCGGTTGATCGGGCCATGTTTGACCACGAGAATGTCGTCTTCTCGAATGGCTCTGGAAGGCTTTACCGCCTGGTCCTCGATTAGGACTTGATTGAGCCGACACGCCTGTGCTGCTGCTGAACGTGTCTTAAACAAGCGCACTGACCAAAGCCATTTGTCGGCACGGACAGAGTCGTCTGAAATTGCGGAACTCATTGTTAAACGTTTGCTAAATACATGGGTGGAGTCAAAGGGCACCTCTTTTCATAATTTCTTGGAAATTTATGTTTTACATGGCAACTATGGCCATGCCTCATACGTCGGATCTATTTCAAGAGCAGAATCTGAAACTTGCCGTCTCGAGGCGTGCGTCTTTGGCTGACGATTCACAGACGACAGCCTTTCGTTTGGTGGATGGTGAGGCCGATGGCTTCCATGGTGTTGTGTTGGAAGTATTCGATAAGATCTGGTTAGTGTCTACTCTGGGAAGGCGCCTCCCCGCCCTGTTTCGGGAGGTGCAGGAAGATGTGCGAGCACTCTATTGGAAACGGCTCGACCAGGATCAGAAAGAAGCCCCGCAGTGGGTCTGGGGTGAGAAGGTTGATGCTCCGTTTCACGTTCTCGAGCGTGGGATGAAGATTGAATTATCCATGCAATCGGGCTATTCGCAGGGCATCTTTCTGGATCAGCGAATAAATCGAATGTATGTGCGTGAGCGAGTAAAGCCGGGACAGCGTGTTCTCAATACTTTCAGCTACACTTGTGCATTCTCTGTGGCTGCGGCTTTGGCTGGAGGCATTGCGACCAGTCTCGACTTATCCAATCCCTATTTACAGTGGGGGAAGCGAAATATGGAAGCCAACGGCATTGATTCAGCGTCCCAGTATTTCTGTAAGGGAGATGCCATGAGTTGGATGAAGAGATTTGCAAAGCAGGAACGATTGTTCACTGGAATCATTCTCGATCCTCCCACGTTTTCGCGCAGTGACGCGGGTGTCTTTAGCGTACAGAAAGACTACGATCGACTTGTCCAAGCAGCCGTGCAGATCGCGGAACCTGGAGGTTGGATCCTAGCGACATGCAACGACCGTCGTCTTGGGCATGAGCGCTTTGAAGTGATGGTGAGAGAAGGTGTGCGGCTGGCAGGGAGGCAGCTTGGGAAGCTAACGCACACGCCGATGCCGCCCGACTTTATGGACGAGCATTACCTCAAGTCCATTTGGTTGGACCTGATCTAGTTAGGAAATTATATCTTAAACGCACTGGCCTCAGTTCCTTGAGAGGGGGCTCACTCTGCAAAGAGGAGTGTTGCCACTTCAGCTACAACTTAATTAGGCGACTGTTAGGATAACTACTTTTTCCACGTTCTTTAGGCCAGTAGCTCGTGTACTACTTTTCCGTGAACATCTGTCAGTCGAAAGTCTCGTCCGGCGTAATGATACGTTAGTTCTTCGTGATCAAACCCAAGTAAATGGAGGATGGTGGCGTGTAAATCATGGACGTGAACAGGCTTCTCGATGGCTTGGAATCCGAAGTCGTCCGTTGCGCCATGGATGTAGCCCCCTTTCACACCCCCGCCAGCAAGCCACATACTGAATCCATAGTGATTGTGGTCGCGTCCATTGATCTTACCCGCATTGGAGCCCGGGGTGGGTAGCTCCACCGTAGGAGTGCGACCAAATTCACCTCCCCAGATGACCAGGGTGTCGTCCAGCATGCCGCGTTGTTTGAGATCCGTCAGAAGCGCCCCGATGGCTTGGTCACACTGCTCAGCCAATTTGCGATGTCGCACCTCGATGTCGTCGTGATTGTCCCAGGGCTGACCTGGGCCGTGCCAAACTTGAACAAATCGAACGCCTCGCTCGACGAGCCGTCGGGCAATGAGCATTTGGCGGGCTTGGGTGCCGTTGCCATAGAGGTCGCGGACATGTTGTGGCTCGCGCTCAATGTCGAAAGCGTCCGTGGCATCCATTTGCATACGATAGGCGAGTTCGTAAGACTGTAATCTTGCCTCCAGTTGAGCGTCTTGCTGACGACGTTCCAGGTGCCGTTGATTTAGCTTCTGCACGAGGTCGAGCTGCTTGCGTTGCTGCGTGGAATCGAGTCGCTGATTGCGGATGTTCTCGATAAGCTTCTCAACTTTCTTGTGCTTTGTATCAATGTAGGTACCTTGAAACGAGCCCGGTAAAAACCCCGCCTGCCAGTTTTGAGATTCTTGGATGGGATAACCGCCCGGGCACATGGTGATGAAGCCCGGTAAGTTCTGGTTCGTCGTCCCCAAACCATAGCTGACCCACGATCCCAGGCTTGGCCTAACGAGACGGGACTCGCCGCAGTTCATGAGGAGCAGTGATGGCTCATGATTTGGCACATCGGCATGCATGGATCGGATGACGCAGAGGTCGTCCGCACATTTAGCGACGTTGGGGAAGAGTTCACTGATCTCGATCCCACTTTGGCCGTGCTGTGCGAATTCGAAGGGGGAACGGTAGCCTGCGCCCGTCTTGCGTTCCGTCTTGAGGTAATCCATGGGCAAGGCCTTGCCATGGTGCTTTGTCAGAAGCGGCTTGGGATCAAAGGTGTCGACCTGAGAAGGCCCGCCATTCATGAAGAGGTGAATGACGCGTTTTGCGCGGCCAAAGTATTGGGAGGGCTTCGAAGCCAGAGGGTTCAGCCCTGCCTGGGCCTTTGTTTGTCCAAAGAGGCCACCAAAGGCAGCGGCACCCATGCCCATGCCAACGCGCGAGAGGAAATCGCGTCGGGTGTAGAAATGGTGGCTAAGGTCTTCAGGATGATGGCTCATGATCTAGTCAATAAAGATGAACTCATTGGCGGAAAGGAGTGCGTGGGCGTAGGCTTCCCAGCTATTGGGGAACTTGTCAGAAGGGGTCCAGTCATTGACGAATGCTAGGCCGATAAGGGTTTCTTCCTCGTCTGGCGATCTCGCAAAGAGGCGATGATAGAGTGCGGTGATTGCTTGGGTGGGAGACTGCTTGCCCATTTCTTCGGCACGCAAGCCTAGCCGCTCCGCCTGCTGAGCAACGAGTGGTCCGTTCATCATATACAGAGCTTGCTGTGGAACCATCGTTTCCAAACGGCGTGGGGTGTGGACGTCGGGGCTCGCGATGTCAAACGTTCGGAAGGTGCTTGGAAGATTCTGCCGATCGATGAATCCATAGATGGTGCGGCGCTGGCTGAAGGGCTGTTTGAGAATGTCGACTGGTTGACCTCCTGCGTTGAGATCAAGATCATCACAGGCAGCGAGAAGGCTATCACGCATTGCTTCAAATCCATGGCGCTGACGGTTCATTCGAGTAATCCAGCGATTGTCTGGATCACGGACGAGCGCGACTTCTGGCGCTAAGCTATCTTGCCGATAGAGTGCGGAGCTAAGGATCTCTCGATGAAGGCGTTTGATGGACCAGCCTTCACGCATGAAGTCTCCGGCTAGGCGATCTAGCACCGTAACGAGCTTTGGGGCTTCAGTACGGACGCCAAAGTCGCTCGGAGCATCGACCATAGGCTTACCGAAGAAGTGCATCCACGTTCGATTGACGAAGACGCGCGCTGTTAGGGGATTGAGAGGGCTGGAAATGTCCTCGGCCAGCTGGCGACGGCCGCTGCCGTCTTCGTAGGGCTGGCGTCCTTTGTGGCCGAGAGCGGTAAGGTACTGACGTGGCACTTGTTTGCCTCGGGAACGTGGATTTCCTCGGACAAAGACATGTGGTCTCACAGGCTTATCTTTGTCTAACATAACCATTCCCCGTGGTGGGGCACCTGGCGACATGGCTTGGTGTTGCTTCAATTCACGTCTGAGTTTGCGCACGGTTTCTTGGTCTTTTACATTGAAGATGCGGTAGAGCTTCTCAGGTTCCAGCCCTGTCGGAGAGTCTTTGGAAACGAGCAATTGGCGGAGGCTTTCGCGATGCTTATTGTCGTGAGGGTTGTCATGATCTGCCTCTGCAATGACCTTTGCGTAGACGGCAATGAGTTCGTTCATTGCCCCCACCTTCGCTGTTTTTAGAGCTTTCCACACCATGGGATTAGCCGTTTCCATAGTCTCGGGCAGTGTCCCTTTTTCTAACAAGTGTTTCCAGGGAAGGAATGCGGGATGCCCTTCTTTACACAGTTCAATGATCCGGTCTCGCCAGCGCAGTGCGATCTTCTGGTAGAGCTTCTCTGCTTGGGCGCGGGAGCCGATCTTGGATTCGTCCCAGTCCCGGCCATCATGGGCGAGTTGGAAATAGGCTTTCAGCAGCGGCCCTGTGCGAAGCTTGGCATGGCGGGTAGTGAAGTAGTTGTCGATCTTCTCCTGACGTTTGATTTCCTCAGAAAGGAACGCTTGGTAGGCGGGTGAAGTTGTGTCGGGCTCACCGAGGAGTGGCTTGTCAGAGGGTTCATGGCTACTGGCGAAGATACCATAGAGTGAATAGTAGTCTTCGATCGGGACAGGATCGAACTTGTGATCGTGGCAACGCGCACACGATACTGTTAGGCCTAACAAACCGCGAGTCACTACATCGATGCGGTCATCAATGATGTCCGGTTCACGATTGAGAAAGCGTCGTCCTAAAGTGAGGAAGCCCATAGCAGCATAGGCTTGCGGATCTTGAGATTCCTTCACCACGTGGTCTCCGGCGATCTGTTGCCGGATGAACTCATCATAGGGCAGATCGGTGTTGAAGGCGGAGACCAACCAGTCTCGGTAGGTGTAAGCGTAGGGGTAGCGCCGCTCTTCCTGAAAAACGTAACCCTTGTTATCAGCATAGCGGGCGACGTCCATCCAGTGTCGCGCCCAACGTTCGCCATAGCGTGGGGAGGCAAGCTGACGATCGAGATAACGTCCGTAGGCATTGGGTGAGTCGTCGTTTTCAAAGGTCTCAACGTCTTCCATCGTTGCCGGCAAACCGTGCAAATGATAGGCAAGCCGCCGGGCGATTCGTTGGCGGGGGGCTTGCTTTGCCATGGGCAAGTCCTGGTCACGGAGCTCGCTTTGATGGAGAGCATCGATGGGGGTAATTGTGGTGCTAGGAATCGCCGATGGAAGATCGATAACAGATACTCGCTGGAAGGCCCAATGTGCCGCGCTATCTTCGCTATACAAAGGTAACGCACTGAGGCATGCCAGAATGACGTAGAGAAACGGGGTGCGGGGATTCATCGGACGCGGTCTTCAACCCCATGATCAGGGGCGCGACTCTGCGAACACTTACGGCCTTTGAGGTATTAAGCGTAGGCGGTGGATATGCAGGAATGGCTTCGAGCGTTGACTCGGTAAGGTGATTGAGATGGCAGCTTTGGTTCCGTTGGCGGTGAACTTACCCACGTGAAGGTTGGCTTGTTTTCCCAGGCCGGCTGTATCTTTTAGGTTGAGCAGAAATTTCTGTGATCCAATGGCGATGAGAAGTCGACCCTTTTCGGAGGTGCCGTAGCTCAGTTCTACGGAATACGTCACCCCAGTGACGGTTGGGACGGGCAGGGATACTTCTGCCTGGCGGGAGGTCCAACCCACAAGAGCTTTCTGAGATGAATCATAATGCACTCCGCCTCGAGTGGTGGCGTTCGTGAGAGATGCCTCGATTGCATGAAGGGCCTTTGAGGTGGCGTCTGCTTTGCTTGATTCCACTTCCAAGGGCGCAACATCTTTCAGCGCTTTCAAGGCCTTGTCCTGTGTCTTAATTCTTTCTTTGAGGGCGGCGATGTCGCGATCAATTTCGTTCAACACCACCTTGAGTTTCTTGGCCGCTGCTGCGTTGCGCGCTTGTTCAAGTTTCCCTAAGTGCTGTTTGAGGATCGGTTTCTGTTTTAAGTAGAGCGCTTTGAGATACGCCTTCTCGACGCCTTCAAAACGCTCTTCAGCGTGTGCACTGGCCAACAGGGCCAGAGCGATCGTTGTGCTTTGTAAGAGCGTTTTCACGCCTTCTAATACATCATGTCTTTCGGCTCCGGAATGGCCACGATGTCTTTCACTTTGAGGACGGGGACCTTACGACCATCTTGATCAGGGTAGGTCATTTCACCAACAATCTTGACCCAGCTATCTTGAGCGAACTCTGGCGGCGCCTTGCCAAACTCAGCAGAGAAGCCGATTGGGCGAGCGTCTGCCAGGCAGCAACTGACAAAGAGGCGATAGAAGCGCAGGCGAGTTCCGTCGGGATCATTCTCAGCGATCTCCGGGGCTACTTGGCCTGTCGTTTCTACGGGCTGCCCCACGAGGACGTCAGCGAGTTCTTCATCGGCTGCTGAGTAGAAGAGAGAAGGCACCGGGATCAGGAAATTGCCGTCGTCGCTCTTGCGGACCTGTTTTTCAAGATCAGCTAACGTGTACTTATCACTATCTGTGCCTGTGCTAGAACTTGCTTTTTCCGTCGGGAGTGCGTTCACCTCATTGGAATAAAGGCCTTTGTTAGCCAGTGCGTCTACGCTAAATTTGTTCTGAGCCATGTTTGCGGCGGCAAACGTTGGGACCAAGACAATGACCATGGTGGCGAGGATGCTAGGGATTGTTTGGTCATCGTGAGAATGACCCACGTGATCATGGTCATGAGCATGTTCGTGATGCGGGTGATCACACGCATGCTCGTGGTCGTTTTCTGATTGATCATGATCGCACTCGTGAGTGTGTTCATGGTGATCATGTCCACAGTGGCTGTGATCGTGATCGTGATCGTGGCCGCAATCTACTTTCGCCTTGGCGGTGAATAGATTGAACAAGCCCATGACCGCGAGGCCGAGCCCGCCAAATAGGGGGCCGTACTGAAAGTTGCCCTTGAGCAGAAAGTTGACGCGACCAGAGGCATAGAAGTAGAGGAGTACGCCAGACCAAGCGAAGAGAATGAGGATTCCAGCATAGTGAAAGAAACGGGGAGCAGGCATCATACGAGCGAGTTTAGAAGGGCAGTTTCTCAACGGGAATCAGCGACCACAAGGAGCAGATGATGCCGATCAATAAAAAGAGTCCGCACACGAGCATCCAGACAAACTTCGCGCGGAAGATGGACGCATACATAAAGAGCAGCTTGACGTCGACCATGGGGCCGAAGACGAGGAAACCAAGTTTGGCGGCGTATTCGTAGGCCTGGGATGGAAAGGCGACTTTCAAAGTTGCGGCCACGAACGCATCTGAGGTGCTACAGAGTGATAGAATGAATGCTAGCACCATCATGGTCGCTACCGCTATCGTGATGTGACCTGACATGAAATCACCAAGCCCTTGTTGAAGTGCGGAGGTGTTGAAGATGGCAGTAAGCGCAGCACCGATAGTGAAGTACATTCCTGTGTCAACGGAATCGCGCATGGCCGTTCGGAAGGCGAGGATGAGCCTATTGCCTTCTCGCAACGAGCTTCGGATGGCTCCGAAGATTGAAAGCCCTTCGCCTGCATCCTTGGATTGTTGATTCGCCTTCATCGCGTCCAGGACGTGCTTCTTCAAAAGAGAAGACGCAGCTACCTTCTGAATGAGAAGCCCGATTATCACACAAACGACGTAGGCAATGAGCAGACGAGAGCCTGTGACAAAGATGGGATGGTGTTGGATGCCCATGAGTGGCCCGAGGTCGCCACCTTGCCCGGAGAAGCCGATCATCGTGCTGGTAGCAGTAATCGGGTTAATGATAGGCGCTGCTAACATGTAGGTGACTGCGCAAGACACAGGCAGGCCTTTGCGGATGAGCCGACCGATCACGGGAACGATGGCACATTCGCAGACTGGAAAGATGATTCCGAGAAAGCCGCTGGCGAAGATGGCCAAGGCACGGCGCTTTGGTAGCATGCGTTCCATCGCCCAAGGAGGGAGATAGGCGTCAATAAATCCTGAAATGAGGGTCCCAAGAAAGATGAAGGGTAGCCCCTCGAGCAGCAGGCTCATGAGAGCCGTCGAAATGTCAGCGAGATTCAGTCCCATACGGTGCCCAGAGACTCAGGACTTTCGGCCGAAAGCGCAAGTGCAGACCCTCCAGGAAGTGAATGAGTTAAAATTGGTAATTTTTTTAAAAAGACTCGCATTCCATGTGAACTTATTTAATAAATATGAATAATCATGCTTAAACGATATCTTTCATACCTTGATGGTTCATGAAAACTTACAATTTAAATATTGTAATTATATTATATATGGTCTCTGGGGTCGAGCTGAGGTCTGTGTACGCAGCAGAGGCACCAGCTTCGCTCGAAGCCTATTTGGAAAGCGTGTTGGCTTACAATGAGCAGCTCCAGGTCCAGATCATGGACTATGAGATCAGCCGCCAAGCGGTCGAAGGTGCTCGTGGTGCTTTCGAGCCGGAGTTCGTCTTGCGAACGCAATATGATGACACCTTGCGCCCGAATAACGCGGAGGAGCTTCGAAGTTTAGGTGGCCTTCCATTCTACAAACAGAGGTCGATGCTCTACTCGGCCGCTGTCGAAGCCCTGACCGCGTCTGGCGCGCGGACGCGCATGGGGCTCGATATTCAACAACTAAACAACAATCTGCAGCCTTTTCGCGCGGTCGATCAAGAGTGGAGCAGCTTCGTTGGGCTCAGCATTGTGCAGCCATTGCTCAAGGGTGCAGGCAAGAATGTGACGCTCGCTGCGGTACGTGTTGCAGCTCTAGAATCAGATCAGGCCTATCAGGAGTTCCGGCGGCAAATGATGGTGATTCTGGTAGGGGCTGAAGTGTCTTACTGGAATCTTTATTACGCCCAAGAGCAGCTACGGTTCTACGAGGAATCCCTTCAAACAGTCAAAGCGCTCGCTGAAGACGTGGAGGGTCGTTTCTCGGTGGGCAAAGCGAGTGAACTCGAAGTGCTCAATGCGAAGGTTGCCGTGAGCGGTCGCGAGGCGCAGCTGGCCGTAGCGAAACAGAGCCTAACGGAAACCGTGAACATGGCGGTAAGCTTTCTCGGAAATGAGCTTGTTGGAATGCGTGCGGCGGCCCCGAGCCCATCGCTTGCTACAGAGACTGATGCGGCTGTCTGCTTTGACAAGGCGCAGCGTTTCAATCCTGAGTATCTCGGAAGGCAGCGGCAGATTGCGATTGAGACCCTTCGATTAAGTGTGGCACAGAACCAGGGGAAGCCTTCCCTCGATTTCTTAGGAAGCTTTGGAGTGACCGGATTGTCAGAGAACTTTGCGGATGCGATGTCAGACGTTGGGCGAGTGCAGAGCCCCACCTGGTCTGTGGGACTAGAATTGCGGGTTCCGCTAGGTGGCGGTAAGAAAGGGAAGAGCGATATTCACACAGCTAGTCTTCGGCGGAAACAGGCCATTCGGCAGCTCAGTGTGTTGAGAACCCAGATGCGTGGTGCGGTGGAGAACGCTCTCTTTAAAGTGCGCTCTGCTCAGAGCAATGCGGTTAGTTTCGCTAAGACCACCGGGCTCAACGAAAAACTGCTCGACACTGAACTAGAGCGCCTCAAAGCCGGAAAGTCCTCTGCTGGAAAGATCCTTGAAGCTGAACAAGCACTTTTCGAGGCAAGGAACTCCGAGCTCGAGAACCTCGTTGGTGTTCAGCGTTCTTTGTTAGAAATGGATGTGGTCATGGGCACCGTTCTTGAGAAGCGAGGCATTGAGTGGACTCGAGCCCAGCTCGCGGCGAGGACGGCATCCCTTTTCAAACAACAGCACATCCCTGACGATAGCATCGTCGCCTATCGCCAATCTCTCGACTCTTTGATCCAACAGAATCCATGATTGCACGACTCACGATCTGCTTATTTGTTAGTATTGCCACGCCCTTGTTTGGCCAGACGTCCTTCAATGGTATCACTGAGCCTGCATCCGATGCGGAGCTGAGTTTCCCTGTCTCGGGAGTACTCGCGGAATTGCCCTTCCGTGAAGGCGAATTTGTCCGTGAAGGAGAGGTGGTCGGGCGGCTGGGCAATCGGAGAGAGGAACTCGAAGTTTCCCGTCGTCAGCTCATTCTGGACAACGCGACGATGGATCTGAAACGCACGCAACAGCTCTATGACAAGACGGGCTCGATTAGTGAGGAAGAACTCGATGAGAAACGTGCTACGGTGAAAGTTGCTGAAACTGAGTTGGCCATTGCGAGAGAGGACGTGAATCGGCGCCTTCTGGTGGCCCCCTTTGATGGGCTTATTGCCAATCTCCATGGTCTCGATAAAGGGGAGGGCGTTGAGTTGCTGACACCTGTCGTTCGGTTGGTCGATGCTAGCACCTGTGTGTTTGTCTGCAATTTGCCAGCAAATGCTGCAAAGGCAGTAAAACCCGAAGCAAAGGCCTCGATTCAGATTGGAGAGGTGAATATTCCTGGCTTTGTCAGTTTCATCTCCCCAGTGATCGAGCCTTCTAGCGGTCTCCTCAAAGTGAAGGCCCGCTTTGAGAACCCTGAACGTCTCATTGTCCCTGGCGCAGCGGGGCAACTGACCTTTCTTGAGTAGTCATGCGTGATGATCAGATAGAAGATCTTGGTCAGTATGCTGAGCAGCTTGATGCCGTCGTGCAAGCAGAGCAGCCGGTGGCCGAGTTTTGGGAGCGCTTGCTAGAGAGCTATTGCGTGCTTAGCGGGGCGAAGCGGGCGATTCTTCTTGTGACCAAGAAGGCGGAGACGCAGTGGCGCAAGGCGGCCTATCACGAGCGTGAGGCTGCTGTTGTTGAGTTGCCTCTAGCAAAGTTTCAGCAGCTTGCTATCAAGGCAGCCGCGAGTGTAGGCAAGCCTGTGCCAGCCGGAGCTGGTGCGGTGGCCTTGGGGGTTTCGCTTCGCTTGCTAACCGATGAGAATACGTGTGTGGCCGTCTTCTTGATCGAAGGGCGCGATGACGAGGCGATCCAATCGATCCTGGAGCGCTTGCAACTGGTATCGACGGCGCCGCGTGTCTATCAACTACAGCAATCTGTTCGCACCAGTCATCAGGATGCGGACAAGTTTGCCAAGGTTCTTGATCTCATCGCACCCATTCATGAGGAAGATCGCTTTGTGGCCGCTGGGCTTACCTTGTGCAATACAGTGGCGACGCGCTTGGAATGTGAGCGTGTGAGTCTTGGCTGGTGGGAACGTGGCTATGTGCGCTTGCAGGCTGTCAGTCGCATGGAGAAATTTAATCGACAGATGGCGGCAGCGCAGACGTTGGAGACGGCTATGGATGAAGCGTTAGAGCAGGATACGGAAGTGCTTTGGCCTCTGGTCGACTCATCGGTGATTGCTCGCGATCACGAGAAATATGCCCAAGCTGAAGGTTCTGGGAATGTGCTGTCGATACCTCTGCGAGGAAACGGCGAGGCTCTTGCCGTACTGACATGCGAACGTGATGTCCAGCCGTTCACGGAGCTGGAGGTTCAGCAGTTGCGCCTTGTCACGGATCTCTGTACTCCGCGACTCACGGACTTGAAGGATCGGGATCGTTGGATTGGTTCGCGTTGTGCCGACGGGGCCAAACGGCGGTGCGCGAGCTTGTTGGGGCCAGAACACACGTGGGCCAAGGTGCTTACCTTGGGCATGGCCGCGTTGCTGGCCGTGCTGATCTTCGTCAAGGTAGACTATCGCGTGGAAAGTGATTTCATCCTGCGGAGCGATCAGGTCGCTTATCTGACAACGCCGTTCGACGGCTATATTGAAACGGTGCACTTGGAGGCTCCGGCAAAGGTGAAGCAAGGCGATCTGCTTCTTGCATTGCAAACGGACGAGCTTCTGCTGCAAGAAGCGGCTGAACTTGCCAATGTGAATGCGTATGCTCGCCAGGCCGAGCGTGCGCTTGCCCAGAATCAGCTCGCGGACATGCAGATCGCCGAGGCGCAAGTCAAGCAAGCTGAGGCGCGATTGGCGATTGTTAGGAATCAGTTGGGACAGGCGGAGATTCGCGCACCGTTTGACGCCGTCATCATTGAGGGGGATCTGAACGAACTGCTTGGTAAGCCAATCGAGAAGGGGAGTCCTTTATTCAAGCTTGCTCAGCTCAGTAAGCTTTGTGTCGAGGCGAAGATCGATGAACGCGATGTGCACGAAGTCGCGCTTGAGCAGCCTGGTGAGATTGCTTTCATCAGTCAGCCCAAATTCAAGTTTCCTGTCAAAGTCACACAAATGGAAGCGGCCGCCTTTCCGGAGGGAGAGGGGAATACCTTTCAAGTCCGCTGTGATTTCACGGAGGCAGTGCACCCCTGGTGGCGGCCCGGTATGATGGGCGTCTGCAAGATCGAGGCGGGCAAACGTCGTCTGCTGTGGATCTTTGGACATCGCACCGTCGATTTCTTCCGACTCTGGCTCTGGTGGTAGCAAGGACATGGCGACAGACGAACAGACCTTTAGTGAATCTTGGTACCGCGTCGGGAATGAACGATTGCATCTACGGCCCGGTATTCGGGTTCAACGTCAGCGCTATCGAGGCGAACTCTGGTATGTGCTAGAGAATCCTTGGAGCAATCAATTCTTTCGCATGAGTCCGGAAGCTTACGCATTTGTGGGGCGTTTGCGGCCTGATCGTACGGTAGACGAAGTGTGGCAAGAGTGTATGAAGAAGTTTCCGGAGTCCGCTCCCGGACAGGGGGTGGTCATTCAGCTCCTGACACAGATCTACCATGCCAATCTGCTCCAATACCGAGTGGCCAATGATAGTCGGGAACTCTTTGAGCGTTCTCAGAAACGTCGTCAACGCGAGACGCGGGCTCGTTTCACGAATATCATGTTCATGAGGATTCCAATGGTGGATCCGGATCGTTTTCTTGATCGAACCCGTCAATTGGCGCACGTCGCCTTCTCATGGTTTGGTGGCCTTTTTTGGTTCTTGTTAGTATTATTTGCGCTTAAGATTGTGGTCGAGAACTTTGACGCATTGAGGGATCAGAGCCAGGCCTTACTGTCACCCGGAAATCTTCCGTGGCTGTACGTCTCCATCATTGTTGTGAAGCTTCTGCATGAGTTCGGTCATGCCTATGCTTGCAAGCGCTTCGGGGGTGAGGTGCATACCATGGGGATCATGCTTCTGATCCTGACACCAATTCCTTACATGGATGCGACGTCCAGCTGGGGTTTTCGTAGTCGATGGAAACGTATCCTAGTTGGAGCAGCGGGAATGCTCGTTGAGTCGTTTATTGCCGCTATTGCGACGATCATTTGGTTCAAGACGGCCCCAGGCGTGTTGCACAATGTGTGTTTCAACGTCATCTTCATCGCTTCAGTCTCTACCCTGCTTTTCAATATCAACCCGCTCTTGCGGTTTGATGGCTACTACATCCTCTCGGACTTTCTGGAGATCCCCAACCTACATCAGCGGTCTGCTGGACAGCTGAAGCACCTTTGTAAGCGCTATCTCTTTGGAATGAAGCGTTCCGAGAGTCCTGCACGTTCTGGGCGTGAACGTTTCTGGATCACCGTCTTTGGCATTTTTAGCAATGTCTACCGACTGGTGGTTTTCACGGGGATTCTACTCTTCGTCGCGGACCGTTTTCTCATTCTCGGGGTCATCATGGCCATTCTGTGTTTCGTGGGCTGGGTGGTTTTACCGTTAGTGAAACTTGCGCGCTATCTCTTCGCTGATCCTGAGTTGGATCAGCATCGCAAACGAGCTCTTTGTGTCACCGTGCTCGTGATCGGCGGGATTCTAGCATTCCTTCAGCTCACACCCTTTCCAAGTCACTTTCGCGCTCCTGGAGTAGTGCAGGCCAAGACGCGAAGCGAAGTCTATGCCTCGGCGGGAGGGCGCATTGCTGATGTACTCGTGAAATCTGGATCGAGTGTCGAACGCGGGCAAGTGCTTGTTCGTTTGACGAGCAAGGACCTCGAACATGAGATCGCCCGAGCGGAAGCGGCCAAAGCGGAGATCGAGGCTCAGATGCTCGCTGCGATGGAGCAGGATCCGAGTGTGATGAAGCCGCTCACGTTTCAAATGGCCAGTGCGGATAAAGTTCTGACTCGGCTCCGCAAACAGGAATCGGATCTCGTGGTCACGGCTGCTCACTCGGGAATCTGGATATCGCCTCAACTCAGTCAACGGATGCATACATGGGTAGGGCAAGGATCTCCCATTGGTTTGTTGTTAGATGACTCGGCATTCATCTTCCGCGCTACGGTTGATCAGGATGATGCTAATCGGTTGTTCAATCGAGAGCTTGAGGGCGTGGAAGCTCGACTCTTTGGACAAGCCGGAGAGGTGTTAGACATTGGCCGTATTGAAGTGATCCAGGGTGAGCGCCGGCAACTGCCCTCTGCGGCATTGGGATGGCAGGCAGGCGGAGAAGTGGCCACGGTCATGGATGATCCGAATGGCCGACAGGCCGCGGAGCCCTTCTTTGAAGTTCGCGGTGATGTTGTTCAAGTGGGGAGTGCCGTCCTGAGCCATGGGCATGCCGGGAAGATTCGATTTTCGGTTGGTGACGAGGCGCTCTTGCCGCGAGCTGTTCGGCGGGTGCGCCAGCTCTTACAGAAACGTTATCAGTTGTGATGACGTCGCAGCTCCAAGAACTTCCTCCATTACATAGAGGGGCAGATGCCCTTGTCTACGGTGTGATGGGGGCGTGGCGGCGGCGAGGCGCAACGGTGCGGGAGTGGCGTAAACATGCGGAGCGGGTAGAGGAACTCTCCTCGCAGTACGAAGTATTGGCTGAGGCTGATCTAGTGGAGCGGGTGAAGCTATGCCGGGAACGATGTGCGCGAAAGGCTCGTCATCTAGATGAGGGGCTACTTGTCGAAACGATGGCAGCGTTGCGGGAGGCTGCTGCACGGCAGCTGGGATTGCGTGCCTACGGCGTGCAGATTATGGGTGTCCTAGCATTAAACGAAGGCGGGCTGGCGGAAATGGCTACGGGCGAAGGAAAGACCTTGGTCGCGGCGCTAGCCGCTGTGCTCAATGCGTTTCGCCGTCGTCCGTGTCATGTGATCACGGTGAATGACTATCTCGTCACGCGGGATGCCAAGCGGATGAGCAAGTTCTTCGAGTTCTGTGGCCTGTCAAGTGGTGCCGTTGTAGCGAGTATGCCACCAACTGAGAGGCGAAAGGTTTACCGTGGGGATATCACGTATGTCACCAGTAAGGAAGTGCTAGCTGATTTCCTCAGGGATCAAATAGCCTGCAATCGGGAGTCTCCTAGCGAGAGGCTTGGAAAGACAAAGCGTCAACGAGTGTTGGAACGAGGGCTTCTTTCGGCGATCGTGGACGAAGCCGATTCTGTCTTGATTGATGAAGCGGTGACACCACTGATCATTTCGCAGACGCGTGAGAATGTTTCCCTAAGCGAATCGTCGCAACGTGGGGCAACCCTGGCAGATCAGTTTGTGGAAGGGGAAGACTATGAGGTGAAGGCTTCCCGACGTGAGATTACGCTTACCAAGGTTGGTCAACGGAAGCTTGACGATCTAGGAGAAGATCTTGGCGGTCTATGGAAGGCGCCACAGCGCCGGTGGGAACTCTTGCGTAGTGCATTGGTGGCCATAACGTTCTATGAGAAAGACAAACAGTATCTGATCAAGGATGGGAAAGTCGTGATTGTGGATGAGTTTACTGGACGTCCCATGCCTCAGCGGACTTGGCGACAGGGCCTTCACCAAGCGATTGAGGCCAAGGAGGGATTGGAGATCACGGCACCGAGTGAGACGGTGGCGCGGATGAGTTTCCAACGCTTCTTTCGGAGTTACCGGTATCTCTCTGGAATGACGGGCACTGCGCGAGAGGCAGCTTCCGAGTTCTGGCATATCTACCAAAGGCCTGTGGTTCGCATCCCGGTGAATCGTCCGTGTCAGAGATGCACGGTCCCAGTGCGGGCGTTTCGTGATCGTGATGAGAAATGGAATGCGGTTGTTGAGAGCATCTGCGAGATCCACGAGACGGGACGGCCTATCCTTGTAGGTACCCGCAATGTCGAAGCGAGCGAGCAGCTTTCTCAGCGATTGCTTGAGGTAGGCTTGGTTTGTCAGGTGCTCAATGCTGCGCGCTTGGCGGAGGAAGCCCTGGTCATTGCAAAAGCCGGCGAGGCTGGCAAAATCACTATTGCCACGAATATGGCGGGTCGTGGTACAGACATTGTGATAGACAGGGATGTTGTTGATAAGGGCGGTTTGCATGTGATGGCAACGGAAGCCCATGAGTCGTCTCGGATCGATAGGCAGTTGTTTGGGCGTGCCGGGCGGCAAGGCGATCCTGGGAGTTCACAGCTATTCTTTAGTTTGGAAGATGAACTCGTGCAGAATCATCTTAGCGTTCGAGAGAGGCAATGGTTGCCCATGGGGAAAGCGCTGAGGAAGGCTCAGACCCGGGCCCAGCGTCAGGCCTACCAGAAAAGGCGGCGGGTACTGCAGATGGACGATTGGTTGGACAACGCGCTCTCATTTGCCTCATCCTAGGTCATGCGGTTGCTCGTCATTGTCTGCCTTATCGCGCTGGGGGGGTGTGCGGCGCGTCCCAGAGTACTCACTGAGTTTCATTCGGATGGTTGCTCCTCGTTTCCCGATGGGACCCAGAGTAACCCAAACAAATGGCTCTCTCATTGTATCCAACATGATTTCGCCTATTGGCAGGGCGGCACCCGAGAGCAGCGTCTTCAAGCCGATCGTGAATTGAGGCGTGCAGTGAGCGCGGGAGGGAGCCCAGTAGTGGCGGAATGGATGTACTTGGGCGTTCGAATCGGAGGTGTTCCCTGGTTGCCTACGCCTTGGCGATGGGGATTCGGATGGCCCTATCCGCGTGGCTACAGAGAGCTAAGTGCCGACGAGGAGCGTCAGGTTTCTGAACGTATGCCCTAGTGTGTATTTGAGTGATAGGGGCGGTAGACGTTTGGAATGACGAAGTTTCTGATTGTAGAGATGTCTACCTTCAGAGGAGAATGGGCTTCAATCTCTGAAGATTATGAAGCTCTTCCTTTCCTTTCTCTCTTTCTCTATGGCCTGCCTTGGTTCGCTTGTCGCAGGAACCTTGCCAGATGTTCTTTCTGTGAAGGTCACGAATACCAGAGCCGATTGGTTCTACATCGAGGAGTTGGAGATCTTGAATGCGGAGGGTGCAGACATTGCTTCGTTAGACTTCGGAACGACGGTCGAAGTTTCTGAACAAGCGGCCTTCGGCTCCCTACCTGAAGGGGCGATTGATGACGATATTGGGGACGCTTGCTGCGGTTCGGGCTTCCATTCGTCATCGAATGCAGGCGAACAGAGTTTCACCATCACGTTTCCATCGCCTCAGACCATTACGGGAGAGATTCGGGTGTGGAACCGCGTAGACGGCTGCTGTTCTGAGCGTCTCGATGGTATGCTGTTTGAGTATTTCGCTGAGGCCGACGGTGCTGGCGATCTTATAGGTGCTCAGGAAGTGACGGATCTTGCCTTGGAGTCAGCGACCATTAGTTCTGAAGAAGGCGCAGCATTTGAAGTGACCAACCCCGATACGGATGCGGATGGTGATGGATTGACCAACCGCTACGAGACTGACAATGGGCTCGATCCGAACGACGCGACTGGTGACAACGGAGCCGATGGCGATCTCGACAAAGATGGATCGTCGAACGTCCAGGAGTTTGAGCGCGAGACCAAGCCAAATGTGGCGGACACAGACGAGGATGGCTTGCTGGACGGTGTGGAAACGAATACCGGGAGCTGGGCGAGCGCCTTGGATACAGGTACCGATCCACTAGACGCTGATAGCGATGGTGATGGGTTGCTGGACGGAGTTGAGACCAATACGGAAGAGTTTGTAGATGCTGCCGATGTGGGAACGAGCCCGCTTGTTGGAGATTCGGATGGCGACGGGTTCTCGGATAGCCGTGAAATCGAGTTCGGTACAGATCCTAACGATGTCGCTAGTAAGCCTGCCTTCAGTGTGGCTATTTCGGGAGTGAAGTCGGTTCGAATCACCAATACACAAGTGAATTGGTTCTATTTGGAAGAGCTGGATCTTCGAAACATGTTAGATGAAGACGTAGCCTCGGTAGACTTTGGAACGGTCGCGGTGGCTAGCGAGGTTGCGGGCTTTGGAGGCAGCGCTGAGGGCGCAATCGATGATGTCTTTGGAAATTGCTGCAGTACCGGATATCATTCATCAACGGAGGCAGGCGAACAGATACTAACGTTTACCTTTCCGGCTGCTCAAGATCTGACTGGAGATATACGTATTTGGAATCGTCAGGATGGATGTTGCCCAGACCGGCTTGATTCGATGTTGTTTGAGTTCTATTCCGGAGACGAAGGCACAGGCGAGTTGATTGCTGAGCAATTTGTGGAAGGCGTCGCGACCGCGCAGGTTGAAGAACTTAATAGTGCCACTGGAGCTGCCGTGCCGTTGGTCGAGGTGGCTCCAAGCGGTCCGATTACGATCACTCAGGTCGTGTTCGAGCAACCAGATTCGTTGACGGTGGGTTGGCAGTCCAACCCGGGGGAGTTCTTTGCGGTAGATCGATCTCTAAATCTGACGGTCTGGGAAGAAGTCACGGCGTCAATGGCTGCCGCAGTAGAAGGCGAGGAAACGTTGCTTATGCTAGACGGCGTCTCTCAAACTCCCGCCACCTTCTATCGAGTGCGTCGCGGCGAGCGTCCGGCCTTTCTTGAGGAAAGTTTTGAAGGCGGCGCCATGGGATGGAGTGCCGGTGTTTCGGATAATCCCTTCCCAAATGGCGGTACCACGGTGTTTGAATTGGGTGCTCCGACCACAGGTCCAGCAGCGGCGCACAGTGGTAGCCAAGTGTATGGCACCGGGTTGAGTTCATCCTATGACGAGGATTTGAACATTGTCCTCACGTCGCCCGTAGTTGATCTTGTGGGACAACGGCGAGCAACCCTGACATTCTGGTATTTCTTGGATAGTGGAGACGGCGAAGGCGCGCGTCTGGAGATCATTGACGCAGACGATCCAGGGATGGTTCTCGCGCAGACAGACGTCTTTGAAACGGCTGAGGATTGGACGCTAGCAGAATTCAATCTTGCCAAGTTTGGGCCCTCTGAACTCTCGCTGGTTGAGAAACGCATCCGATTGCAGTTTCAGTTCCTTACAGACAGCTCACCCGACAACAACGGCACCGGTTTCTATCTCGATGACGTGCTCGTTGATCGATAGGTCGCGTTGCTGGCGATTCGCTTGATCTCTAGTTGAGCCAACCCGTTAGCGAGCTAGTTTGACGCCGATGAAAGTTGCTTTAGCCCTCGTCGCTTTAGCCCTCGCGTTCGCCCTGGGGCGGTTCACGAGCGGTTCTTCTAAGCTTGGGGCGGGGCCAGACGTCGTCATTGCTCCGGAATCTGGTCTCTTGGGGGTGCGATCGCCGTCTTCTGAGGCTGAAGCCGATCACTCCGGCAACGACGAAATGTTGACGGCCGAAGAGGTGGAATCGGTTGCGGCTAATGACAACCCTTCTGTGGCTGACCTTGTGGCCGAGAAAGATCCGATCAGGCGGACAGAGATTCTTGCGGCGTTGCTCGGTTCATTGACTTCAGAGAATGCGCGAGAAACTGTTGAAGCGTTGTTAGGTGATGAGAGGAAGAAGCGCTCGAGCTCCGAGATGCATGAGTTGAAACTCGTTCTCCGTGCATGGGGACGTCTCGATGGTAAGGTTGCCATGGACGAAGCGGAGACACTGTTAGCAGATGATCCGGTAAAAGAGGATGGGAAGCGAAGTAAGATTGGAAAGAAGGATAAGTGGAGCGCTGGATTGTTAGGGGCGACTTTGGAAGGATGGGCGAGCAAGGATCTACGAGCGGCTTCGACCTATATTGATGCCCTTGAGAACACGGGCGACCAAATTTCCTATCGCGGTCACCTGATCGAATCACTGCTGGCGAAGGGACCCGATCAGGCGATGGCCTACATTCAGAGCCTTCCCGAAGATGACCGATCTCGCGCACGTTTTGTGTCGATGGTGACGAGCGATGTGCTCGATAGAGGAATCGGTAAAGCCATTACATGGATGGGCTCGTTGCCCGAAGACCTGCGTGGAGGCGCGATCAATGAAATTGCGGCAGCCTATGCACGGGAAGATTTAGATGGCGCCATCGCTTGGGCTTCTGAGAATACAGAGAATCCAAAGGCTAACAAAGCACTTGCCAAGGTGACTGGGCGTTGGGCAGACATGGATCCTCGGGCGGCGAGCGAGTATTTGGCAGAGTTGCCTGCTTCGGTGGGCAAGGACGCCGCTGTCGAAGGGTTCGCGACTCGCTTAGCCTCTGAGGATCCGGCATCAGCGGCAGTTTGGGCGACCACCATTCAAGACGAGCGCCTTCGGCAGCGCACGGTTTCCCGTATCGCGCAGTCGTGGGCGCGCAGTGATGAAGCAGCGGCGAGAGCGTGGATTCGCGAACAGGGATTGTCGGAGAGATCGCTGACAAATGGAAAGAGAAAGCAAGGGAAACCAAGGAAGGCTGAGAAGCGTCGTTGACGAGTCGGTCGGCAGTCTGAGAAGATCTTGGCTGTTGTATGAGGCCGTTTGTAACATTTAGTTTGGCCCTGCTCTGCGGGTTGGCGTTGACGTTTGGCGCTGATGATGCCTTTCCGGCATTGGCGGACCAATATGAATCCGAGGTAGGGCTGCTTGTTGAGCAGCGTTGTGTGAGTTGTCATGACACTGCGACTCAGAAGGGCGATCTTGACTTGGAGTACTTCACAGATCTCGCAGCCATTCGCACCGCCCCAGACATTTGGCAGCGCGTTTTGGAACAGGTCACCTCGGGCGAGATGCCGCCCAAAGACGAGGACCCGATGTTGCCTGAGCAGAAGGCGGTTCTGTTAGATTGGGTCAACGACTATCTTCGGGCGGAAGCATTGGCGAACGCGGGAGATCCCGGACCCGTTGTGTTGCGTCGTTTGAGCAATGCTGAATACACCTACACCCTTCGAGATCTGACCGGCCTGCCTAGTTTGGATCCCGCTAACGAATTTCCCGTCGACAGTGCGGCGGGTGAGGGGTTTACGAATACAGGAGATGCGCTCACGATGTCGCCAAGTTTGCTCGAGAAGTACTTGGCCGCTGGTAAACAGGTTGCGGCTCACGCCGTGTTGCTACCTGATGGCTTTCGCTTTTCTAACAAGGTCTCAAGGCTCGATTGGTCGAATGAGTTGGTGAATGAGATTCGTGGGTTTTATCGACGAGTCATGGGAGCTGACGCGGTCGATTTCAGCTACCGAAGTCAGGTTGGCAACGTCGTGCCGGCAGATGTTCGCGAGGGGCGTCTTGATCTCCTGCCTTACTTCGCTGCGCTGCTCGCTCATCGTGAAGAACTCAGTCAAAATCCTGCTGGTATCCAGCAAGTTGCCGAAACCGCGGACCTGAATCCTAACTATGCTGCGAATCTATTGCGTGTGCTTCTTGCTGAGGCAGAGGAGAGGCCATCTCTTCTCAATGAACTGCGTTCATTGTGGAACTCCATTGAGCAAGACCATCCAGAGGAACTCGTCGCCTGGGTCCGAGGCTGGCAGGATCGGCTGTGGACGTTCAATCCGGTGGGACATCTCGGCGGCTACGTGCATCCGTGGCAAGCTGCCATCAATCCTGTGATCGCACGAAGTGATCTCACTCATCGGTTTAAGAGTGCCGGAGAGAGTACCGTGTCTCTTCAGTTTACGTCGAGGGCGCTGGGGACGGCTACCGATGATGATGAGATCGTTTGGGAGGCGCCACGCATCGTTCGTACCGGTCGTTCGCCAATACTCTTGCGTGACCTTGAGCAGGTCTCCAGTGGCTTTGCGGCGTTTCGTGAGCGGACGCTTGCTAGTCTTGGCGCGTTGCTTCAGGCCGCCTTTGTAGCGAGGCATTCAGACGGTGCTGTGGATACCAAGTTTCTGGCTGACAATTACGAAGTGGATTCTAAGGCTCTGCATCTTGTTCTTCAGGCGCTTGGTTTGGTGGGGGGACGCGCGGTGATCACCGGTCACCTGACGGAACCACACCGGAATGTGGGACAGAAGGCTGCTATCTCTGCTTGGAGGTTGCCTGATGTGAAAGACCTCTCCTTTGTCTCCAATGCTTCGGATCAATCACTGAACATTCCCGGTGAAGCGCCTCCTCATTCAATCTTGGTGCACCCGCACCCGGAACACTGGGTGGCCGCCGGCTGGCAAAGTCCAATCGGTGGGAAACTCGAAATTGCTGCGCACGTGCAAGGGCGTCATGGTTGTGGCAATGGCACGAAATGGGTCATTCAACACCAGAGAGGAGATCAACTGCGGGTATTGCGAGAGGGCGTTATTAGTGCTCTTCAAAAAGCTAACATTAAACTAATCACGGAAGCGAGGATCGAGATAGGTGATGTCGTGTCCCTGCTCATTGATGCACGCGATGGGAATCACGCCTGCGATCTTACTGAAATTGACCTAGTCCTGACCGAAAGCTCCGGGGATGTGCCTCGAAGATGGTCTCTCCGTGAGGATTGCGCGGATAGCCTCTTGGCGGGCAATCCTCATCACGATAGCCACGGAAACTTGGCCACCTGGCACTTTTACAGTGGTCAAGATCGAGACCTCCCAGTCGCATGGCAGAAAGTTCCTGAAGATTCCTTGCTAGATCGATGGATGAAAACAAGCAATTCGGGCGAGGCCAGTGCCCTTGGGACGAGAGTGCAAAGCCTGATGACAGGTGAAGCAAGCCGTGACGGTCTGTCGGGTCCGGATCTTGCGATGATTGATCAGCTAGAAGCGGTGGATGGACTTCTCTTTGCTCGAATGGATTTTAGTGAATGGGCGTTGCCGACGGGCACCGTGACAGAAGCCTTTGGGCAAACCTTCACGGTGGAAGGCCACTTGGTGACCGCTGCCGATGAGCGCATTGAGATGGAGTTGCCTTCGGCATTGCTGGACGAGGCTGACTTATTCACCACAGGTGTCTTTGCCAAGTCCAGTACAGGCGACGTGGGTGTTCAACTCGCGGTGACTGATGGCGTGAAAGATGCGCCGATGATGGTGATGCCCGGCTCATCAGCTGAGGCAAATCTGAAACTGGCGTATGCCGCCTTTCGCGAGGTCTTTCCGGCTGCCATGTGCTATGCTCGTGTGGTTCCGATCGATGAAGTGGTTACCTTGGTCCTTTACCATCGCGAAGATGAGCCTCTTAAGCGTCTAATGCTGGACGATGCTGGGCGTGAGACCATCGATCGGTTATGGGACGAATTACTCTTTGTTAGCAGAGATGCCTATCGATTGGAAACCGCGTTGGAGCAGCTGCTCGAGTTTGCAACTCAAGATAGCGACCCCGCGATCTTCAAGCCCATGATCGAGCCCGTTGCCAGTGGTGCTATGGCGCTGAGTAGGCGTATGCTCAAAACCGAGGGCGCCCAACTGAATTCACTGCTGAACTTTGCAGCGAAAGCTTATCGGCGACCTCTGAGTATGGAGGAAGGGCACGGATTGCGGGGGCTCTATCACAAGCTTCGCAGTGATGGGCTCGACCATGAACAAGCTTTCCAGTTGATGCTGGCAAGGCTCTTGGCAGCTCCTGCCTTTCTTTACAGATCAGAGGCGGCTCCGGAGGGTGTCACACAGGGCCCGGTGACGGCGTGGGAACAGGCCACACGGCTCAGTTACTTTCTTTGGTCGTCAATGCCGGATCCCGCATTGACTGAGGCCGCTTCCCTAGGCCGGCTCGCGGATCCCGAAGAGTTGGCTGCGCAAACGAGGCGAATGCTAGGAAGTTTTAAAATTCGACGGCTGGCAAAGCATTTCGCGTGCCAATGGCTTCAGGTGCGAGAGTTCGATACGTTCAATGAAAAGAACGAGCAACTCCATCCTGACTTTGAACACCTTCGTGGCGCCATGTATGAGGAAACCCTGAGGTTCTTTACCGATCTCTTTCAGGAGAATCGCTCCGTGCTCTCGATCTTGAATGCTGACCATACGTTTGCGAACTCAACACTAGCGGAGTTTTATGAGTTTCCTCCAGTAGAGGCAGGCTCTTGGCAGCGTGTGAAGGAAGTTCGTGCTCATGGGCGAGGAGGGATACTTGGGATGGCCGCGACTCTGGCGAAGCATTCAGGTGCCTCGCGGACGAGCCCCATTCTTCGGGGAAATTGGGTCTACGAGACCCTGCTGGGTCAGCATTTGCCCAAGCCTCCGAAAGGTGTGCCTACGCTGCCAGATGTAATTGAGGGAGACTTTACGGCGAGGCAGGTGATCGAGCAGCATACTTCAGATCCCGGGTGTGCGAAGTGCCACGCTAAAGTCGATCCGTTAGGCTTTGCGCTCGAGCAGTATGATACGGTGGGACGTCTTCGAGCGGAGCGGGCGGACACCCAGACGACACTGGAGGACGGCAAATCTCTCGAAGGCTTGGCCGGATTGCGTGACTATCTTGTCGAGGACCAAAGGGACGTCTTTGTGAAACAGTTCTGTCGCAAGTTGCTCGGCTATGCGTTGGGGAGAGCCGTACGTTTATCTGATAGTGTTCTGTTGGATCAAATGATGGACTCCCTCAAGGCGAACGACTATCGTGTGCATGTGGCTATCGAACGGATTGTCAGAAGTACACAGTTTCGCGAGATCCGCGGAGAACCATTAGCCCAAGTGAAACCATGAACCGCTCCTACGATAGATTGAACCGCCGCTCAATGATTCGCGGCCTGGGAGTATCCATGGCATTGCCTTGGTTCGAATCCATGCCTGTCTTTGCCGATGTAGGGAAGCCGAAGACTGAGGGAGGGGATGCCCCGAAGCGTCTGGGCGTGCTCTTCGCAGGCAATGGTTTTCATAGCAAGGAGTGGTGGGCCAAAGGTCAAGGGAAAGAGATGACCTTGGGAAAGGTGTTAGCCCCCCTGGAAAGTCACAAAGAGAAGTTGTTGTTCATCCGTGGCCTTTACAATGAGGAAGCGCTGAAGGGGAACATTCATAGCTCGATGACTGGTAATCTGCTCTCGGGCGCGCCCTTGGCTCCGGGAGGAGAGATCAGGTCTGGTACCAGTGTAGATCAAGTGGTCGCTCAGCGGTATGGCCGTGATTGTCGACTGCCTAGCCTGGTCTTGGGCTGCGAGAAGGCGAATCCCTCGGTGCACAAGAATTACTCCATGCTTTACAGTTCGCATATTTCTTGGTCATCGCCGACAGCGCCCACGCCGTTGGAGGTTTATCCGGCGCTGGCCTTTGATCGCTTGTTCAAGAATGATGTACAGTTAGGTGAAAAGAGTGTGTTAGATGCCGTATTGGAAGATGCGCATGATGTGCGACGTCGAGTGAGTCGAGCGGACCAGCAGAAGCTGGACGAGTACCTTCAATCTGTTCGCGAAGTGGAGCAGCGCCTGGACCGTGCGGGAAAGAGAGGCGAGTTTCAGGGGTGGCGACCGACGCTGACGGAGCTTAATATGGATCGTCCAGCAGACGGCTATCCGCAGGATGTCTCTGAGCACATGCGTTTGATGTCCGACATCATGGTGTTGGCTTTTCAAACGGATACCACGCGGGTGTGTTCTTTAAAGTTGAACAACGATCACTCATCCCTTCGCTTTCCGCATCTGGGGGTGGATTACATGATTCACCACCTTCTTTCTCACGCTGATACGCAGGACTGGCTCAAGGTGAACCAATACTTTGTCGAGCAGCTCGCTTACATCGCTACAAAGCTAGACGCTATTCAAGAAGGGGAACGCACTGCATTGGACAATACGACGCTTCTCTTCTGCTCTAGCATGCTGACAGGAAGTCATGATGCAACACAGCTTCCAGTAGTCCTCGTGGGACGTGGAGGCGGAACCATTGAAACGGGGCGGGTACTCGATTATCGGGAGAAAGAGAATCGGAAACTATGTAGCCTGTTCCTTTCCCTTCTCGATAAATTCGAGATTCGCTTACCGAGCTTTGGTGATTCCAATGAACGTTTGGCAGAAGTGTAGGAAATCTAATTACAGCTGAACCACTCGAGCTTCGGTCACCCCAGGAACATCCTCAAGCTTGCGCAGAACGTCGTCGCAAGGCGTGGAGTCTAGGTTGAACACGGTCATGGCGAGTTCGCCAACCGTATTCCGGCTGAGCGACATGCTGCCGATGTTGACCTTGTGTTCGCCTAACAAACAGCCGACTTGGCCGATGCGTCCTGGCGTATCTTCGTTTGTGAGGACGAGGAGTGTGCCCGATGGTGCTGCTTCTACTCGGTGTTCACCGATCTTGACGATTCGGGGGCTACTTCCGAAGAACGTTCCGAAGACGCGAGCTTCGCCGTTGTCCGTCTTCACTGCGACTTCGATCAGGTCGGTGAATTCTGTGGGATTCGGTGAGTGAGATTCGGTCACGCGGATGCCCTGAGTTTCAGCAAAGCCAGGAGCATTGATCGTGTTCACGGCACCAGGCTCGCACGAGGACTGCAAGTAGCCTTTCAATGCGGAGCGAGTAATGAGTGTGGTATCGACATCACTAACCTTACCGCTGTAATCGACGCGGAGTGTGTTCGGGCGACCCGGGGCAATTTGTGAGACCAAGACGCCTAACTTTTCAGCGAAATCGAGATAGCGCCCGATGGCAGCAACCGTTTTCTCATCGATATTGGGCATGTTCACAGCGTTCACAACAGTACCTTCTTTGAGATGCGCGGCCACCGTGCGTGCGATTTCAATACCGACGTTTTCTTGAGCTTCGGTTGTCGACGCGCCGAGGTGGGGCGTCAGGACGGCGTTTGGTGACTCGCGTAGAACGAAGTCTTCTGTTGGAGGCTCTGTTTCGTAAACGTCCAGCGCGATCCCGGCGACGATGCCATCATCGATGGCCTTGGCGATGGCGGCTTCATCTAACAAACCACCACGAGCGCAGTTCACGATGTGAACACCGGGTTTCAAGTTGGCGATGCGTTTGGCATTAAGAATGTGTTTCGTGTCCGGCGTCATCGGCATGTGCAGCGTGATGAAGTCGGCATCCTTGACGGCCTCTTCTACGGTATCGACTAGCTCTACACGAAGGAGACGGGCGCGACTTGAAGAAAGATAAGGATCGTAAGCGACCACACGCATGCCAAAGGCCATGGCTCGGCGCGCGAACTCAGTTCCAATCCTACCCATCCCTAGAATGGCGAGCGTCTTGTCGTAGACCTCAGTTCCCTGATATTTCTTCCGATCCCAACGTCCTGCTTTCATGCTCTCATGGGCATGGGGTATGTGGCGTGCCATGGAGAGCATGAGCGTGAAGGCATGCTCAGCTGTAGAAATGGTATTGCCGGCTGGCGTGTTCATCACCACCACGCCGTTCTTGGAAGCAGCGTCGATCTTAATGTTGTCGACACCGACTCCCGCCCGTCCAACGACCTTGAGATTGGAAGCTTTTTCTAGCACTTCCTCCGTGATCTGAGTGCGGCTGCGCACGATGATCGCATGGTATTTCTCGGCGGAGGCGACCAATTCCTCGGCGGTGATGGAGGTATTCACCTCGACTTCAAATGCGGAGTCGGCCTGCAGTTCTTCGATGCCCTTAGGAGAGATGGAATCTGCGACGAGGATGCTTTGCTTGCTCATGATTGGGAGGCGAAGCTTAGGGAAGACCGATCAAGCGTCAAAGGGAGATTCGACGAGCTCGATGGCGCATTCTCTAGGGGCAGCCACCGTGAGCACGTGGCTGTCAGCGATTGCGAGGAAATGCAGCTTCCAGGCCTCTGGAGTTGCTGCTGGCATCGTGGTCTCGACCGTGGCTTGACCTGAGAAAGGATCGCCCGCGATGCAGACGGACTCCGGGGCCTGCTGAAAGCCGCAACCGATGGCCTTTAGAAAGGCCTCTTTGGCTGTCCAATAGGAGAGAAACAGGCGACGTTTCTCTTGTGCTGAGGAAAGCCCTTCGAGGCGAGCTTTCTCCGTCGCGTGACAGACGTGGGAAACAAGTTCTAACAGGTTTCTGTTATTGGTTCCCGTTTCGATATCAATGCCTACAGCATGATCCTGACAGACGGCCACCGCGAACAGGTCATCGCTGTGAGATAAGTTGAAATGCCAGGCTCCATCCGTTAGCTCTGGTTTGTCAAAAGGTCCGGTTTGAAATGTGAGCTTCTCCGGTTCCGTGCCCGTGTAGTGAGCCAGTTGATGGCGCAGACGCCCATGGCACTCTCGGTAGCGCTCTTTGTCTCGCTTGAACTTGAAAGCAGCAGCGCGACTCTCTTCTTCCTGGGAAAGGCACTGCTGAAACGATAGTTCACCGGTGAGACGAGTGGCGTGGACGTAGACGGTCGACATGAGGTCGCTTACTCCTCGGAAGGCTCTTTGAATTTGTAAGAAGAAGACATCACTCGCAGTTGTTCTGCTAGATTAGTTTTATCTGGATGGGTGGCTGTTCCCTTTTCAAGAGTGGAAAGGGATCTGTTAGGATCACCGTTTTTCAAAGGAAGCTTGGCGAGTTCGATGTAGCTGCTAGCAAACCGGCTTCGAGGCTCTGCAGCAACTTCTTGAATGGCGAGTGTCTTCTCATATTCTGTGATGGCGGCACCGGTCTTGTTCAAGAAATCACGGTACTGGCGGTAAGAGAACGCGATGTTTCGCTGGGCATCCCAATTCTCAGAATCCGTCTCGAGAACCTCCTCCCAAAGGACCGGTGCCTTGCCTGCCCAGATACCTTGGGCAGGTCCTGCAGGAAAACCTCTCATTTCACGATGTAGGTTTGAGCAAGGCTAAGTCGAGTGGTGACATCCTCTGGATTGGCCCCTGCGGGATCCTTGAGATGGGCGATCAAAGCATCGAGACGTTTACTGGTCTGCACGTTCCCCCAAAGCTCGAGCTGTTCTTCGTCAGAAGCTTGGCTTCGCAGCACGCGCTTCATATTCTCCTCATAGGCTGCCGTGTCGTTGGCGGTCGTCGTGACAACCTCTGCAAGTAGTGCGGCTTGTTGGACAGGAGCCGCTCGTTGTGTTGGTTCGCCTGGTTCAGTCAGTATGCTGGGGGCGGCCGACGGCACTGCGAGAGGAGGCGTGCTGCTCTCTTGGGCGCGTTCACGTAGGAGCATAGCGATTACCCCAATGGCGAGGGCGAGTAGGAGACCTTTATTGATCATGAAAGTGAGGTTCGTCGTGTTATATTCAACGCCTTGCTACCGGTCGACGTTAGCGCATACCAAGTTGCGGGCTTGCGATCAATAAACGCTTTCTTGATGGAAAGGTAACCTTTGTCTTGCCGCTTTGTCAGTTGGGCGCCGAGTTTTCCATCGGTGGAGCCGAGAAACGTTTTTAGGTTTGTGAAGCTGAGGGCGTCATTTCGAGAAAGCGTGACACAAGCGCCAAGCCGTGATCTGGCTTGCAGCAGGAGATCGAGATGATCGAATGTGTTTCCGTTTAACATAATGGCCTCACTGAGTTGGCTCCTTAACAGGACCGACTTTCAAGGACCGGCGCTTTTCAAGCGTGCCATGCTAGCCCATCGGCTAAAACCGGCGCTCATAGATTTCTCTAAAAAAGTAGAGTGGTATCCTCGTTTAGCAACGCGTTTTCTGAAGGAGTACAAGACACCGCTATTTCCAGGAGGGGATCCGTTAGGATCTATCAGCTGGCCAATTTCAAGAAAGACAAAGCCCTTCGCCTAATGAAAGGCGAAGGGAATGTGAGGTTGGCGGGGAAGCTAACGCTTAAGCGAGACTTCCACTCTTAAGAGCTGGGTGAGTCCGGAAAAGGAGAGTTCGATTTCTTGTAGGCCAGCTTCGTCTCCAACGGGGAGGTGCAGGCGATGCAGTTCGAACCAATTCTGTCCTGTAGGGCTACCCATGAGACGATACTCGCGCCCAGGAAGCGTCTGAAAGTAGATGCAGCCTCGACCTGGCTTTTCTCGTAGGAGGGTGATCTGCTCGATACCGAAGCGTGAGTGTCGATCATTTGGTGCCGAGCCCGCGGCGAGCTCTTGACCGTTGGTAAGGCCATCGCCGTCGAGGTCGCCTTCGGAATCATTCAATCCGTAGGCTTTGGCATAGGTGTCTGGTAGGCCGTCACGATTGCTGTCCTCTCCGAAAGGGTCGAGTTCATCTACCGCTGGATCTTGAGGTGATCCAGTCGTCCCAGGAGTGTAGCGGAACTGGGCGGAGTCGAAGGTAAAGGCGACGTCTTCCGTGAGCCTATCCACGTCGCCAGAAAGGCGATGAGAGGAGATGGCCACATTCTGCAACTCAACTTTCACCGGCGGCTCGGAGGACTCCTCTGCCGTCAGATAGACTACGGTGAGCTTGGGGAAGGCTCTGCCTTCGAGCATGGCTCTCGCAAGCAGAGGTGTGGCTTTATCGACGCGTTTCACGATGTGAAAGTCCTGGTCGAGTGTTGGAACGCTGGTGCCTACGCTAGACTGTGTGTAGCTCTGTCCGAAGGCGCGGCCAGCAATCCAGCCTTCCCAGGTTTCTGAAAAATGATCGCTGGCGATTTCGCTTCCTTCCAGTTGGAAGTAGATTTGTTGGGCAGCGCTGGCAGATTGGACGATGTTGGAGGCGAGAGCTGCTAACAGAATCGCCTGGTAGCCAGTCCGGCGCGCAGTTTGGGTTAAGAAGTGCATGACGGTTCCTTTCTAATGAATGTTCGGGGCTCTGTTAGCAGGTCGCCGCAGACTATTTCGCGACAAGGACGTTCACGGCTTCACGGACAGGTGTAAGGTCGTCGTTAGGAGCGACGATGGCTTCGCCTTCCTCAACCTTCCAGGAATACTCGATGTTGCCTTTCTTGCCTCCGGTGTTGTCTGTTTCTGTATAGGTGACTTTGATCTCTTCGAAGTTGAGAGAGAACTGTTCCACAGGAACATCGTTGCTGGCGTCGTCGACTTGGATGTTCACGCTGTAGCTTGTCACCATCACATTCTTGAGTTCATACCGGTAGTAGGTGACTCGGCCTTCATCAGTGTCGCGTGTGAAATTGACGAGGATGGAGGGGAAGACTTTGCCTAACATGACGGACTCGGCGAGCTTGGGAGAGGATTTGTCGAGCTCTTTGACGCAGACGATGTCGTCGAGGATGACATCGCCTCGGCGACGACTCTGTCCTGTAGCGCCTCCGCCGGGTTGGTGCACGGCTTGGCTGAAGGACAATAGATCGCTCCAGGCTTTGTGGTCCTTGTCTTGGCTTTCACCGTCAACACCGTCGAATTTGATGTAGGCGGCACCTTGGGCTGATAGCATGAGCGTGCCTGCGGCGAGTGCACTGAGGAGAAGCGAGAAGATGGACGTATTGGTTTTCATGGGATGCATTTGGTTCGTTTTGATTTGGTTGGATGTCTTTGTGACATCCCATGAAATGCAAACCGTGTGAGAAAAGTACACAGATCGACGGAGATACTGTAATGGCCGCTTCTCAGAGGCACTGACGTTCTTGGTGCCAACTGGGAAACTTCACGGTGAAGAATGTTATCGAACGGTCCCAGCTTGTTCAAGATCGAGCAACAAGCCTCCGTTCGTTGGAAGGATGCTCGTGGTCAAGGCATGCCTGGTCAGCCACCTGGGCAAAGACGGACCAATCATCGAAGATCCTGCCATAACTTTGGATGGAATGTGTCGTTGCCCCAACTAGTGATGCTTGGCGTGATGACGCTTTAGCATGTCAACGCCGAAGTCGTTGTCGAAGTCGCGCCAGACGGTGTGGACATGATTGGCGTCGTCCTGGGTGCATTCGTATTCAATGAGGAAGCTTGGGCCTTGGATCTTGTAATAGTGTGGTTGAAACGGTTCGAGACTGCCTCCCCAGGCGAAGTAGAGTTGGTCTTTGCTGGCTTTGGCGATCTCCGCGAGATCCTCTTTCGCAATGGGGCTGCGAAGACGATGGGCGTAGCCTTTGATGAGCCGCATGAGGTGAGCCGATTGCTGCGCGCTGAGTTTGGAGGCCGGAATGCCTTCGGGCTTGGGTGGGGTGATCTTTGGTGTGTTGCCCGTGGAAAGGCCGCCAGTGGTGTCTTCGAAGACTAGGAGAGGAATCGTGGCAAGTTTGCGCTGCGACTCGTTGAGAGAGGCAGCCAGTGAACGACCTAACGATTCCTCTAAGCGCAAGACTTGCAGTCCTTTACGCTCTCCTTTTTTGATCGTGGCGGGGATGCTGCCAAAGAAGGAAGGTTTGGAGGCTACTTGCTTGCCGTCGACCACAGTGAAGCTGAGCGAAAGATGGAAGCCTTCGAAACGCCAGCCCCACGCACTTTTGGTGCTAGGTTGACCAAAGATGGTGACATTGTAATGATCGGAATCGCGGTGTTCGTTGTAGTTGTCCCCATCTGTGATGCGGAGGGTTTCACCAAGACTCATGATAGTCATGGATTTAGAAATGCCGACATGGCTAAGGCCCGTGTTCATGAGTGCATAGGCAAGTTGCTGCTGGGCAATGTTCATGTCTTTGAGTGGAAGGCCATTGCGCTCGATGGGGAAGAAATGGAAATAGCGACGTTCTTTGTCATCCGTAAACGGATACACGGCCCGCGTGCGTTGCTCAGGGGTAAGCATGGCGAGGACGTTCTCGGCGGCGACGATCATGTCCTGAGCAACGACAGGAACTGTTTCGCTATTACCAGATAGGGTGGATTCCTTGACTTGCGAGAAGGCCACGGGAATGGCAATAATACTAGCAATCACACTAAGTAAGGATGAGTAACAAGAGGGCATGTTCATGATTGACTAGAGAACTCGTGTTTGGGATTGGAAGTGGATGTGTCTCCTTGAGTAGGATCGCGCTTTTCTAGATTGTTCTGAGTCGAGAGACAAGCTTTCAGGTCTTGGGGATGGGCTTTCCCAGCAATGGTGCATGCGGAACTCAATGGATTCTGACTCTATTGCGGTGCGCTAGTGGACCGCTCCTTGAATTGCTCGTTAGGCGTTGACTCTTTGAGGTGGGGTCGTTTCGATTGCCGAGTGATGAGGGATGCTGCCGTAGTCATGATTGCACTTCTTGCTCTGCCCGCATGTCAGAACAGGATGGCGAGGCTTCGACGCAGTTGGCTAGTGAAGCCCTTGAATTGAAGCCTGGAATCACCTATCCGATTGTTAAGGAAGGGGATGGTGAGGCTTTCAGCCTCAAGGATACGTCCTCTCAGGAGAACGCCTATCTCTTGACCATGGTCCATCGAGAGCTGACTCATGCGAATCAAACAGAGCCGCGGGAGCATGAGATCATTGAGCATGTCGAGGAGCGAGGCAGCGTCTATGAGGAGTTGTACGATTTGATGAAAGAAGGTGAGGTGCGCCGCTATTCGCTCTCGCGATTCATCGTGACGACAGAGTGTAGCCGCCGATTGAATCCTGATGACGTGCAGCGCGATCCCTGTGTCTTGGAGATCGAGCTTCATAAGATTGAAGTAAAATCTCACCGGGTGGCATCAGTTTACGATTCCCCGGGGCTTGAAGGATCGGAGAATCTTTGCCCAGCCAGATCTTCACCATCGAACCAAGGCGATGCGCCAACCTGCCATCGTTAATAGGCAGCGATCCAACCCGATACCGATAGGTCCCAATGATAGCAGAAGGAAGCTCGTGCCGCCGGGCCTAGCGAAAGAAGCCTAACAGGGGATCGCTCGGTGGCTGATGAGAACTCTGGTGCGGCTAGATTGCTTCGTGGAGGGAGAAGGCAGATCATGCCGCCGAAGTTGCCATGGGTCGACAAGCAGCGGGAAGCTTCGGAGCCAAATGAGGACACTAGCGGAAAAGCAGATTCTCCGGAAGGGCGAAGGAAGATTTCGGTGCCTGGCAGGAAGGACCGCTAGTTGGCCGATGGGAGCTTTTTAACGATCGCGTCTGAGCTGGGGTATCATGCCTGTGCTAGACCGAGCGACAACCGCATCATTGTAGGACTTTAGGAGACCGGCGAAGGGGCATGCCTCCTGATATTGGGATTGATCCGTGGCTAGTCGCTAACGTTGATTCAACACAGCGAGATTTCCCGAACGTCGGGAGCCCTAGACCAAGCTATTTCGTGATCAGTTGCTCAGCAGCTCCTTGCTTGCAGGGGGCTGCGGCAATGGAATCCATGGTGCCAGCAGGAATTGCGACCGTTTGGGAATCATGGACTGCAAGACGGATCGTGAATCCGTCACACTCATCCGTGATGTATTTGGCAAGGCTATGAACAACAAGGATGATCGCGCTCATTTCCATCAACTCTTCAATCGTAACCAAAAGCGCGTAGTTCAAGGATCCCTCACCGTGATTACCAGCGGTGACGGCTCGCCCCCAATTTCTAACCCAATGTTCCTACGACGTACAAGATCGCGGCGACGCCAAAGATTGCTTGATATCGAAATGGCATCTTTAAGTAGAAGGGCAGGTAGACAACCGTAAACAGACCGGCAAGCAAAGCGTACGGTAGGACCCGTGGCCAAGCCAGCCACCCCTCGACGAGTGATCGCTATCTCAGGATTTAAGTGCTGCGGGTGACTGTTAGGCGACATGGCAATTAGAAGTTTTGAATTTCTATCCTGTAGGCGGATAATTTATAGCTTCTAATTTAGATGTAATTTCTCCATTTTTGATCATAAATGATTCAAATGCGTCCCAATGGGTCAGATCCTCCCCCGAATTTCAATCGTCCACCGGCCAGCTAACCCACTTCTGCCGTTGCGGAAAGTGGACTCTGATAACGGCTCTCGTCGAACTCACCACAGGCCGAATCAGGTGCCTGAGACGGTTACACGTCTCTTCACGCATTCGGCGTGTCCACGATATTTCTGTCTATTGAAGTCAGTGAAGGGTCAAGCAAGGTCCGGCTGGCTTAGATAGTCTCTGGTGCCGGGAAACTCGGAGCGCCAGTCTTTGACCCGTTGGGCGTCGATGTCGACCCGAGTGACCGACTCGGACTCGCCAGCGTGGTAGACGATTTCACCAAGAGGGTCGATGACCATCGATCCGCCTGAGTAGTGGAAGTTGGGATCGTCGCCGCATCGATTCACACCGACCACGTAGGCTTGGTTTTCCACCGCACGGGCCCGAAGTAGTAGTTCCCAATGATGCTGGCGCGAAGCTGGCCAACTCGCGATGACGATGAAGACTTCAGCTCCCTGGCGGAGTCCGGTCCGAAAGAGTTCTGGGAAGCGGAGATCGTAGCAAATGAGCGGGCAGAAACAGACACCTGCGTGATCGAAGGTAATCACCTCGCTTCCAGCAGTGACTACTTTGTGTTCGCTTCGAAAGGGACGGATCTTGCGGTAGCTGATGTCCTTTGCCTGGTCTGGCTTGAGGTAAACGGCTTCGTTGGTGATCCTACCGTCGGGCTGTCGACGGGCGATGCCGAGAATCGTGGGAACGTTCAGCTCGTTCATGAGCGATGATTCCCACGGTCCGTGCGGTGCCTCAGTGAGGTTATCAAGGTCGTCTGTAAACCCAGTGCTGAGCATTTCTGGCAGGACGAGCAGCTGCTGATCATCTCCCTCGATATCAACGAGGTGGCGCTGAAGGCGGGAGAGGTTGCCGGTTGGATTTCTCCATAAAACGTCTAATTGTGCTAGCAATATTGTTATAATAGCCATACTTATAATGTAAATATAAAATCATGATGCCCGTATGAAGTGATTATCGCAAATAAATGAATTTATTATAAATAGCATAAATATATTTGCCATATTCTCGATACCGACGAGATTCTCAAAGAACCGCACGCGCATCTGAGAATCTTGTCCCACTCCATTTTTCCACACTCCATGATCTCAATGCCCTACTCTATCCGCCGGGCTTCGCTTTGGCTAGCAGCCAGCGGTGCCCTTCTGGCCACGGCTTCTGCAGAGGATCCTGTACCTACGCTAGCTAGTGACTTTCCTTCCGGCCTTGTCGTCGATGAGACCGAGAATGTACTTATACCGGATGAGGATCTGTCATCAGCTCTTTCAGGTAGTTTAGCAGGCGAAACGCGTTCCTCTTCGGGTCAGGTCGTCAGCCCAGCGCCGCTCTTTGATAATGAGCGCCTCCAGCAACCTCGGGTGGCTGGAGATCCCCGCGATCCACTCTCTGCGCGTCGAAAGACGAAGTCGAAGGTGGGTGTTAGTGTGCGCGGCGGTGTCGAATACAACGACAACATCTTTGCTACAGCGGACGACGAGGAGAGCGATGTGGTTGCGATTCTTGCGCCGACGCTGTCGGTGAATGCAGGGGACTACCGTAAGAGAGAAGCCACTTTTCTGAGCGCAGCTTACACGGCTACGGGCTCAGCCTACCTGGAGGATACGGCGAAAGATACGCTCGATCATCTGTTAGAAGTTGGTGGACAGTGGAATCGTAAACGCCTGACGATTCCGTATGATTTGCGGGTGTCTCGTGAAACGGGTGCGTTTCTCGATATTGGAGGTCGTGACACCGCTGAAAGTTACGGAGGGCGGGTCGGAATTGACTATGCCGCTTCTTCCAAAGTCTCCTTTGGTCTTTCCGGTGAGTACAGCGCGACGGACTACAGCCTCTTCGCCGATTTTGAAAGTGCGGTAGCCGAAGCTTATGTAGGATACAACGTCACTAGCAAGCTCACGTTGAATGCCGTCTATCGCTATAGTGATGCCAAGACGGACGGTTCTGATGGCCAATCCTACCAAGCTGCCTTGGTTCGTGTGAACGCCCGGCCAAACTCGAGAGTCACCGCCTTTGCCGAGGCTGGTCTGGCGTTCAGTAATTTGGGCAGGGGGGATCGCAATGATCTCATCTACCGAGTCGGTGTGGCTTTACAGCCGACGAGCAAGCAACGGATTGCCTTCGAAGCGGTGCGACAGCCCAGCACGAGTTCGTTCACGACTGGCAGTGGTTATATCAACAACGGGGTCCAGCTGAGTTATGAGCAGGCACTCGGGGCGCGTAGTCGTGTTGTGGTCACAGGCGGTTACGAGATGCAAGACTACTTCGCGGCCGATGAAGGGGTGACTACTGATCGCGAAGACGATTACTTTGTCTTTAGTTCATTGCTAGCCTATGATCTCAATGCTCATTGGCAGGCGCAGGTCTATTATACTTATGCTAACAATGACTCAAGTGATCCACTTGTTGAGTTCGATAACCAACGGGTAGGGATGGGCCTTACCTGGACATATTAGCAACTACATTTCCATGGCTTCACTGCGTTTCGTTTCTCCTTTCATCGCTGCAATCATGAGCCTCGCGCTCGTATCTGGTGCCTATGGGCAGGCCGGATCCATTGTGGGCGAAGACTACACGATCTCTTCAGGAGATGTGGTGACGTTGTCTACCTTTGATGATCCTAAAGGAGCTGCGACGGAGAGGGTTTCTCCGAAGGGGACTGTAGAGCACCCTTATCTTGGGGCCATCGGTATCGCCGGACTGACAGAAAGTGGTGCGGCTAGAAAGCTGGAAGGCCTCCTGCGAGGTGATTATTTGGTAAACCCACGCGTGAGTATCACCGTGATCAGTTATACGAAAATCACGTTTGTTGTGTTAGGTGCGGTCAATGCGCCAAACACGTTCACAGCTCCCGCCAACAAGCGTATTACTCTCCTCAATGCGATTGCCCAAGCCGGCGATTTTAAGGATGTGGCTAATCGAAAGAAGGTACAGATCCTCCGTAGAGTGAATGGCGTGAACAAAGCCTACACCGTCAACATCAAAGAGATGCTTGAGAATTCTAACAGTGCTCCCGTCTATATTAAGGACGGCGACACCATCCGAGTAAAAGAAAGCTTTCTCTAAACATGGAGCGTCATTTGCCAGTTCCCGTAAAGCCCAATCAATCGAGCCAAAGCTATAGCTTGGTGCCCTCGAGTGGTGTCGTTCCCCCTGCGCCTGCGGCTCCGGTGCAAGGGGCACCCGTCGAGCTTCCAACGCTAGATTTCCTAGGGCTCTTTCACACGTTGGCTCGTCGCAAATGGATCATTCTTGCGGCAATGGTCTTCTGGGTTGGGCTGGCGGTGCTCTTTCTGAAGCATAGTCCTGAAGTCTTTGAATCCGTTGGCGAACTGGAAGTCGAGTCTGAGGACATGAAGATCAGTCCCTTTGATCCCATTCGGAAACAGGACTTCCGGTCGATCGACGCTCTGAAGACAGTGGAGCACAATTTGCAGAGCACGGATTTGATCATGCGCATGATCAAGAATCATGACTTGGAAAGCAATCTCCAAGGATCTCAGGCGATGCAGATTGCGCAGATCCAAGGGCGTTCGACGATTCAGTTAGTCCGGGGAACCCGTAAGGTGAGTATCAGTTATCGAAGCAAGGATCCCGAATTCGCCAAGCGGGTAGTTGATGCCTATATTGAGGAGTTTGAAGCCGAGGAACGTGAAGCTAGACATGCGGTGCAGGATGGTGCGAAGGAGGATCTTGCTGCACGCGAGAAGGAGTTGTTGGACCAGTTGGAGACTGCGACAAATTCGCTCAAGGATTACAAAGAGGCGAATGCAGAGCTCGACTTGCGCTCTGATGGAAACGTGATTGGAACGGGACTCTCCGATCTGATGGTGCGTGCTGCCGAAGCGCGGGCGAATCGGCTTGATCTCGAGAAGCAGCTTGGAACAGCAGCAACAGTTACAGACCCAAAGAGACTGTTAGAGATTTCTAGCATTGCGACGCTCCCGGAGATACGCGATCTCCGAACAACCATCCGTGAGAAGGCGGTGGCCTTTGAGACTCTGAAGAAGACCTTTGGCTACAAGCATCAGACGTATATTGAAGCGGAAACAGAGATCCAGCAGTTTGAAAGTAAGTTGGCTGAGGCTGCCAGGTCTGCATTGGCAGGTCTCAAGCGAGACTACAACAGCGCGGTGGAGAAAGAGGCGGCGTATAGCAAGGCCTCCGAGCAGTCTCGAGGTCAGGTAGCCAAACGTGAGCAGGTCTTGGTGCGGATTGGCGAACTTGATAGTGAGATTGCTGGATTGCAGAATGTTCTCGACGAGGTCACCACGAAGCTGCGCGAGACGGAAGTCAGCAGCGGATTGGAGACGACGATCATTCGAGTGAAGCAGAAGCCGATGATTGCGGAATTGCCGATATGGCCTAACAAACCATTTATTATGGCGGGTGGTCTGATGCTAGGCATGATCAGCGGTATCGCTCTTGCTTTTGCGTTGGAGATGCTACGGCGCCGGATTCGTGATGAGGGGGATGTTTCGAAGATTCTGTCAGGAGTCACGTGTCTATCACAAGTTCCCGCAACGAAGATTCGCACGCCGCAAGACAATCTTATTGTTGCCAATGATCCCCATTCCATTGGCGCGGAAAGCTTTCGCGCGTTACGTACTTCGCTCTATTTCCGCCCACAGGGTGAGCCCAAGGTTGTGGTGATCACGAGTGCCAACTCAGGCGATGGAAAGTCCTTCTGCGCGATGAACTGTGCTGCTGCCTATGCGATGCAAGGGCATCAAACACTGCTGGTTGATGGGGATCTTCGCTGCCCTAGTTTGGAAGAAGTGTTTCTCCGCGGGCGCAATCGCGGCATGACGGAATTTCTCCGTGGACGTGCCGAGCCACAGGACATCTGTTATCCTACGCAAGTCAATGGGCTCTACTTTATACCCTCGGGCGAATTGCGCTCAAATCCTTCAGAGCTTCTGTCCGGACCTCGATTGGAAGTGCTGATTGAGCAGGCGTCTCAGTACTTTGACAAGATTGTCATTGATAGCGCTCCTCTCGTGCCAGTGAGTGATGGGCTGATGTTAGCGAGTCACGCGGATGCGACCTGTCTCGTGGTCCGCTCGAATACGACGAAGAAGAACGAATTGCATAAGGTGCGTCAGACCCTTTCGAAGACCGGGCATCCTCTGGCTGGGTACATTCTCAACGGGGTGGCCAATGGGCAGAGCGAATCCACGTACGTGACCTACATGTCCAAGCAACAACGCCTCAATCTCAAGAGCAAGGGCGATGAGGTGCCTGCCCTTCCTGCTCGGGCGGAAGAACTCTCAAAGAAGGCAGCTATGCTATGAATGCCTCGACCTCAGTGAACAATCGGGCGAAGCGAAGGCCTGAGGTGATCGAGAACACGACCATCTTTGTTATCCTAGCGGACTCCTTAGTGGTGCTGGGCTCACTCGTGCTGAGTTTCTTTATCCGATTCCACTATCTCGGCCAGATCGGTGTGAGCGAGCCAGGGATGACTTTGGGGCAGTATGCCGTCTTTATGGGCATGGGTATCGTGGGAGCTCTCTTGATCTTTGGGCACTCCCATTTATACGAAAACCAGTATCTGCTTTCTCCTCGCAAGTCGTTCCCAAGGATCTCCAGGAGTTGCCTGCTTTGGTTTGTTTGTTATCTGGCAGCGTTGCGTCTGTTAGAGCCTGGCTTGGCGCAGGCAGACCAGACTTCGCCTGCGAGTCGGCTCTATTTGTTGATGGCTCCTTGTGTTTTGTTAGTCGCGATGACCCTGTGGCGATATTTGCTCTGTAAACTAATTTGGCGCTGTGCTCGCCAATCTCGGTTGATAGAGAATGTGCTCTTCCTTGGCTGGAATCAGGACTGTGCGGATGCGGGTGAGATCATGACGGCAGATCGTGGAAGCCCGATGGTGATCGCCGGAGCGATCCGCCCGCCGGGTCAGGACTTTGCTCAGCCGCTTCCTGAGGGCATGAAGGATTTTGGTGAATTCTGCCAGCTCTCAGATGTTCTTGGAGGAGGGCAGATCGACATGCTTATCACAACGGACACCGAGTTGGATCGCAATGATCTCGGGCATGCCATCACGCTTTGTGAGAAAGAAATGGTCGGATTTCAGTTGGTGCCAACGTGCTTCCGTGTGCTTCTCAGTGGGCTGAGTTTGGATCGGATCTTTGGTATGCCATTGTTAGGAATTTCGAAATTGCCGCTGCATTCGCGCGTGAATCTGTTTTTAAAGCGGGTGATCGATGCGGTTGGAGGCTTCGTTGGCCTGGTGCTGAGCGCACCGCTCATCGCTGTCTTTGGCGCGATCATCTATCTCCAATCACCCGGTCCCATCTTCTATCGCCAGCGCCGAGTAGGTCAGCGGGGGCGGGAGTTTGATATCATCAAGCTCCGCAGTATGAAACTTGATTCTGAAGCTGGAACCGGTGCTGTGTGGACGGTGGAGAACGATCCTCGCCGTCTTAAGATTGGCCGGTTTCTCCGGGCTTCTAATATTGATGAGGTTCCCCAGTTTTGGAACGTATTAATAGGGGAAATGAGCCTCGTGGGGCCACGCCCTGAACGTCCCGAACTGATCAGAAAGTTCAGGGACGAGATTCCCCATTACAATGCCCGACATGCGATCAAGCCCGGGATCACTGGCTGGGCTCAGGTCAATGGCTTCCGCGGTAATACGGATCTCACTGAGCGGGTCAAGTATGATCTTCACTACATCGAACGCTGGAATCTACTTTTCGATTTCCAGATTATGTTCCTAACCTTCTTAAAACGGGACAATGCCTACTGATCAGTAAGGCGCAGGGTAGAGTGTTGGAAACGGACCCACATAGAAAGATGCGGGGTCGCGGGCTCAAGCTCGCGGCCTTGACGTCGTTAGCGAGTAAGGGTGGAAACGTCCTCTTGCAGCTCGTGGGCATGGGAATCGCCTTCCGTGTTCTTGGGGTAGAGGAGTTTGGTGTGGTCGCCATGATCAGTACTCTGATCTCATTCGTCACCCTTTCTGAACTCGGTGTGGGGCCAGGTCTGACCAATGTCTTGGCTAAAAGCATTGCTTCGAATGACAGGGTTCGTGCGAGCCAAGCATTCACCACGGCATTCTTGCTGACGGTTGGGCTGGCGGCCATAGGTTGTTTGATGGTTGTCGGTTTGGTTATGAACGTGCCAGTAGCGACTCTCTTTGGAGAGCAGTTTGCACCTTATGCCGAGTCCATGCGAAACGGCATCTTGTTGGGTGTTGTAATCGTCTTCATCAAGATGGTGACGTCGTTGGGCGATCGGGCGCGTGCAGCTTACCAAGAGACTTTCATCACCAATCTCTATGGTGCCCTTGGTAATATCATTTCGGGTATTGTTTTGATCGTCGGGATTCACGCAGTACCCAAGGTGTGGTTTGTTATCCTGGTCGTGAATGGTGGGCTGGCATTGGCGCTCTTAGTGAATATGATTCATCTCTGGATTCAGAGACCTCATCTTATCCCCAAATGGTCAAAGCTAGACACCCAGCTGGTCAGGTTTCTTCTCACCGATGGCCTTGCCTTCTGCGCAACGCTTAGTCTTGCACCCATGGCAAAGGAATTTGGGCTACGGCTTATTCTTGGTCACGTCGGTGGGCCTGTCGCTGTTGCTCTCTTCGATATCTTAGAGCGCCTCATGGTCATGGTCTTTGGTTTTATTGTCATGTTTACGTTTCCGCTCTGGCCTGCGTTGAGCGATGCCGCTGCACGGAGTGACTTTGCTTGGATCCGTTCTGCCCGGAAGCGCCTCTATGTTCTGGCTGGTGGGTATACGCTACTATTTACCGCAAGCTTGACGGTGTTCGGCGCCTGGGTAATTCAGCTTTGGTTAGGTGAAGAGATCTTGATTGAGCGGGTAACTCTCTTTGCCTTCAGCCTCTATGTGAGCATGCACGTCTGGCATCACGTGCATCACATCTTTCTCGCTAGTCTTGATTCCATTCGGACCGTTGCCATGGTCGTGCTCATCGAATTGCCTTTCTTCCTCCTCGCCGGCTACTTCGGCTACACGCTCTACGGTTTTCCAGGACTCTTCCTCAGTCTAGCACTTGTCGGTTCCGTTGCTGCCTTTGTCTTTCCTTACCTCGCTCTTCAACGCATGCGAACCCTTGAACGTGACTCAGCGTCAGCTCCTCCCAGCTCCTCCCAGCTCCTCACTGGATGATGCGATGATCACTGTTGCCTCCTAACTTTACTGCTATGCGTCGATGTTATCGGTTCTCTACTGGATCTACTGCCTAGCGTTTGCGTTCGACTTCCGAGGGGAAGCCGGAGGCTCTGCCGTGCAGTATGTGTTCCTCCTGCTCGCTGTGGGTAGTGGCTTAGCGATCATGGCGGTTGGCTATCGAGCCCTGTTTACGCTGCCGGGCGTGTATCTAGTGCTGTTGTGGATCGGCTTTCTCGTCCTCACGCCACTCGTAGCCGTGGGGCAAGGTGTTCCGATTGGGAACTACATTCGTTGCTCCCTTCCGCTTCACTTCATGGGCCTGAGCCTATTTGTCATGCAGGTCATGGCGGGCAGTGCTACTGATCCCCATAAACTTCTGTTTCCTCTCGTTGTTTCTGGGGCGATCAATATCTTCTGGCGGGCCGTTTATTCGCTCGTGATCATGAAGATCCCGATTCACGAGATCCGGTACGAACTCCTTAGTTCAGCGGCTCCTTTCTTCATTGGTTATGCGATGGTTGCTTTCTTCTTCTCACAGCGACGAGTTCCCATGGATGTTCTTATCGGCGGTGGACTCACCTTTGGATCGCTCTTTATTAGTATTACGCGCTCCTACATTGCCACGGCTGGCTTTGCGTTCTTGGCCTGCGTGGCGTTGCTCTATGTGAGCTTGCGTCGTCGTCAATGGACGGTGCCAGCTATTATCGGAAAGCTCAAACAGGCTGCGGGCCTGGGAGTGATCGGGGTGGTGATGATCCTGGTCATCGCCATTACGAACCCACTCGTCCTTGAACGTTGGACTAAGCGTTTGTTAGAAAATGCTGGGACTGGCGCTGAGACTTCGGCGGATGTGTCTTTGCTCACACGTCAGGCGGAATTCGACACGATGTTTGGGATGCTCTCGGAGAACCCACACACTTACTTTTTTGGGTTGGGGCTTGGTGCCTACTATCAGTGGGATGAAGCCTATCTACATGAACTCCTTCTTGTATGGGGAGATCGTGATGATCTGAATGAAGAAATTTTCTTCCCGGGACACTCGACCTGGGTATACGCGGTGTTTTCCAGTGGCTATCTCGGATTGGCCTGCTATCTGCTTGTGTTCTTGGGAGGGCTCGCCTTTGCGTGGAGAGTTATTTGGAAGCTCAGCTTTGCTGGGCACCCTCCAAACGAGTTTCTCATTCTCCCCATGGTGGTGACGCTCTGTTACCTTAGCCAGACCTTCACCGCGAATCCATTTATTGACCGCTTCGCTGGCTTAATCATTGGTCTATTCCTTGGCTATCCTCAGGTCTTCCTGAATCGATATCGGTTTGCGCAACTGTCCCAGCCGCTAGCCTCTCAACCCACCATGCCTGTTGCCAGCATGCAACCCTCCCCAGTGCCATGAAGCCAGTTCGATTGCTAGCGATCTTCGATTCACACACACCTTACTTGGCTTTCCGGTTGAACGCCTTTCAAGAAGCTATTGATGCACGGGGCCTGGATGATGTTCTCAAGCTTGAAGTGGTGCTCATTGGGGCTGAAGAGGCGAGTTATGGTTGGGAAGGGGAGGGCTTGCAGAAGCTCTATCAGATGCCGATTACGATTCTCTCGAATCGCTTTCGTGGCCTAGGGATGCGGTCCTTCTTGCATTCCTCAGTTCCAGGCTGCCTTTGGAAGCTGTTCAAGATCCTTCTCAGGCAACGCCCTAAAGTAGTATTCGTGGGTGGCTATGATCGCCCGGAGAGCATGTTGACGACGTTGCTGGGGCGGCTATGGCGTTGCAAGACTGGTGTATGGAACGATTCGAAGTTTAGTGACGCTGAAAGCTTCGGAAAGAGCATCTGGCTTGAGCTAATCAAGAGCCTGATGGTGGCGCGTTATCACTTTTATCTCTGTCCAGGCAGGGACAGCGCGGATTATCACCGTTTCCTGGGTGGTCGGAAGAAGCTTGCTCTAACTCATGCCTGGGACGTGGTCGACAATGCGACGATCGGCAGTCAGGCTGACGACACGTCGTTCGACGAGGCGATTGCGAAAGCGCTCACGGTGGAAGGCGAGTACTTCCTCGTGCCAGTCCGATTCATTGAGAAAAAGAACAGCATGCGTGTGATCGATGCGTACGCTCGATACCACGAGCGCTCTCCAAACGAGTCGATTCCCTTGGTGATCTGTGGGAAAGGTCCGCAAGAGGAAGCGATGCGTGCTGCGATCGCCAAGCATGGGCTGACAGACTCGATCAAGATGGTGCCGTGGTTAGCCTATGAGCAAGTCCCTCGGGCGAGCCGTCGATCGCGAGCCGTTCTTCTGGCCAGCACCCATGATCAGTGGGGCATGATTGTGAATGAGGCGCTCGCGGCGGGAGCACCTGTCTTGGTGTCGAATCGCTGTGGCGCGCACGAACTTGTGCGTAATCAGGTCAATGGCTTTACGTTCGATCCTTACGATACCGAACATCTTGGCCGCTTGTTTGGCGTGCTCACCGAAGATACGGAACTGGTTTCGCAGATGCGTGAAGCAGCATCGTCGTCGATCGATGGCTTTTCCATCGATCAGTGGATTCAGAATCACTTTGATGTCCTCGAACACTTTGGCGTCCTGCCAGAACGCCCGGCCATGGTGGCCAACAAAGAAACTCAAGCTGTTTCATGAAGATTCATCTTATCACCAATCTCTTTTACCCCGACGAGCTGGCGGGCGCTTCGCTTTACACGGATCTTGCCCGCTTTCTCAAGGAGAGAGGGCATGATGTCAGAGTGACGGGCACTTTCTCCTATTACCCTGCGTGGAAGTTGCGCCCCGAGGATGAAGGGGTGAGTATGCGAGAGGAAGAGTTTGAGGGCATTCCGTTGCGTCGGCTCAAGATGTACGTGCCAGCGAAAGCGAGTGGTTTCAAACGCCTACTCTCAGATGCTAGCTTCCTTTGGGCTCTGGCGACAAAAGCGAAGTTTCCCAGTTGGCAGCCGGATGTTGTCATCTCGGCTTGCCCGATGTTGTCACAGTGTGTGGCTCAGCGATTCCTCTATGTTGGAAAGAAGGTGCCGCGGCTTTTGATCGTGCAAGACTTTGTTGTCGATGCTGCTCTGGAACTCGGTATGCTTAACCTGCCAGGCCTGAGTTGGGGGCTGCGCAAGATGGAGAGTTGGTCATTACGATCTGCATCGTCGCTTTCTACTATAAGTCCTGAAATGCTGACCAAGCTTGGCGAGAAGGTGTCGCCAAATGATCGTCGCCTGACATTCATTCCGAACTGGATCCATCAGAGTCTCTCCGGTGAGATTGATCGCCAGTGGGCTCGGCGTCCAAAGCGTGAGACTTATCAGCTGCTCTACTCGGGTAATGTTGGTGTGAAACAGGGACTACCTGACTTTGTTGATTCCTTCGAGGAGATGGAATGCGGTTGGCAACTCCGCATTCAAGGTGGCGGTGCCGAGCGCGCTCGTCTAGAAGAGCGCACCAGAGATTGTCAGGACATCGTCATGGCCGATGTCTCGGGCGAAGATGCCTATGTAGCTTCGTTGCTGAAAGCGTCGGCGTGTCTGATCACGCAGAAGCCCGATGTTTCGGCGAATTTCTTGCCAAGCAAACTTCTGCCTGCGCTTGCGACGGGGACTCCCGTTCTTGCAATCTGTGAAGCAGACACACCACTTGGGCGTGAGGTTAGTGAGGGCGGCTACGGAGCAGTCATTCATCCTCGCAAGGTCGATCAGATCAAGGCGACGTTACAAGTATGGAAGAATTCGCCAGAGTCCATGGTGGCCTTGAGTCAAAAGGCGCGTGAGCGCTCGGAGTTCTTCGGCCGCGAGCGCATTCTCACTACTTATGAATCCGAACTGAGTGCGCTGTCCACTGGCCAAGCGTTGGCTTCTGAGGTATCAGACTTTTCTACTACTGTTCCATCCCAATCATCATGAGTTCTTCTGATCAATGCACCGTTGCTCTGGTCGATCCTATTTGGGTCGGTCATCACGCCACCTACTTCCGTGCCTTTATCGAGTCGTTTCTTGAGGTGGGAGCTCGCGTCGTCGCTCTCTGCCCGAAGCCTGAGGATTTGGACGACATGGTCAAAGCGCATCCTGATCGATTGAGCGTTTCGAAGCTCGAAGAGCCCGGTGACAGCAAACTGTTCCGTGGTCGTGCACATGATCCATTCACCACGCGTCAACGTTGGCGTATCGCGGGTGAGGCGATTGACGCTCAGGAGGATATGTGTGGTTGGAAAGTGGACTTCGTTTTCTTCGCCTTGCTTGACAGCTATTTGAGATTCATGCCGTCTTCAGCGACGGCAGACCGTTTGTTAGGGCGTCCATGGACTGGCCTCTACTTCCGTGCACAACACCTGACCGAGCCAGCCTCTGGCATTCTGGCCAAGGTAAAACAGCGATTGAAGGGGGACTTTGTGATGCGATCGGAAGATTGCCGACTGATTTCAGGAGTGGATGAACGCACGCTCCCCTATGTGGAGTCCTATTCGAAGAAGCCAGTACTTCTCATGCCGGACATTACCAATGAGGCAAATGGAGATCCTGAAGTGCCCCTGGCCGCAGCGATTCGGGAGAAAGCAGCTGGGCGCAAGATCATTGGTATTGTCGGCTTGGAGAAACGCAAAGGCTTCCTGACATTGTTACGAGTAGCGAAGGAAGCTGCCGATCAAGGCAACCCCTGGTTCTTCGTATTCACAGGGGTGCTTTGGTGGGAAACCCTGTCGGATGAGGAGGCCGCCTGGGTAAAGGACTATCTAGCAGACCCTCCAGACAATATCTACCTTGATCCAGAAGCCGGCATGGTGCCCGATGGAGAGGTTTACAATGGCGTGGCTTCGTTGTTTGATATCTTCTTTGCCGCCTACCTCAACTCACTCTACAACGGTAGTAGTAACGTCCTCACCAAAGGCGCGCTCCTAGAGAAACCTTGCATTGTAACCGAAGGTGCTTGCCTGGAAGATCGGGTAAAGGCTTACCGAATCGGTCTAGCGGTGCCCGAGGATGATGATAGGCGTTGCTTTGAAGCGATCAAGCGTCTCTTGGTTGGTGAGCATTGGGATGGCAAGCCCCTGAATCCTCGTTATGGCGACTACTTTGCGTTGCACTCCCACGAAAAGCTCGTGGAGCACGTAAGAGAGATGATTTCTACAGTGATGGCCGGGTAGACATCAGTTTCGGTTTTAGGCAAGGGGCGAAGCGGATTCATAGTGCGCAAACTGGCCGGCCCTATACCACTGGAGCCTCCGCGCCCGGTCGAACGTTGAGCTGTTTCCGGAGGCCTTCCCAACGATCTCTGAAATCTGGATGGAGCCGTTTCCGATCAAATGCCTTCATGGGCTTTGCTGCGTCGTTGTGGAGACCGAGCTTAAACAGAGTTTCTAGGCTACCGAGTTGAAAGGTGGCGTAGCGGAGTGAATCGTCACCTGCGAAGGGCAAGGCACTATTCCAGTGGGCAAGGGCGTTGGCATGTTTGTTGGCGGAAGCGTGTAGCTGCGCAACCTCTGCCCAGGCCCATCCGTTTCGAGGTGCGAGTTTGGCCAATGCGCCAGCGTGCTCGATGAGAGCTTCGTTCGTCAGCAGGGCTTCAGTCTCAAGGTAGCGGAACTAAGCTTGTTCTAGCTCTGGAATAGCGGTGAGCGTGCGCATGAAGTTGGGACTTTGGCTAATTTGCATAGAGACTTCCGTGCGGGCTTCCTTGTCCAGTTCTCCCTTGTCCATGGCCTGGGCCAAGTAGGTGAGAACTTCCTTGAGGAAGCTGGCCTTAGGCGAAGCGTTGGTGTCAGGAGCTAGCTTTGCTCGCCGGATCTGGGCCGGGATGACGAGGTTCAGCTCATCTTTCGCTAGTAATCGCATGGACCAGCCTAACGTCAGCCAAGTTCCGGCGTCGAAATCGCTAGCGAGTGGAAGCAACTGAAGGTTCGCGGTGAAGACTTCAGGCATCCAGAGGTGCCAGTCGCTGAGAAAGGCGTTCTCAAGATTCTTAAGAATGAGCTCTTGTAGTTGAGGCTGAGTCGAGCCGTTGCTGATGCTGATGCTGAGTAGGCTTTCTAATTGAGCGCGGAGTGTAATTGGTCCATCCGCTAGGCTTAGTCGGCCAGTAAGTTGGAAGAGGCTCTGTTGGCAACGTCGATCCCTTACATAGGTTAGGCCGTGCAGATCCGGGAGCTTAAGACTCTTCCCGATATGCTGGTATTGGCGTTTAAGGTGCCGAGCTGCGGAAGGCTCGAGGCCGACGAGAGCTAGAGTGGCTTGTTCGAGGGCCGGGTCCTGCCACGGGAAATCGATGATTCGTTTTGCAAAGTGGATCAACCGCTTTGCTCGCGTTGATTCTGCGTCCTCTTTTGGATCGGGAAGTGCTAGAAGCAGAGCGTCTGCGAACGTGACGTGATCGGGGTGATCTTTGAGTTCGGGGATGGATGCGTCATCGCCCTGCTGGAAATAGGGCTGTTCGCCGGTTTGGGGGCTGTGAAGCCAATCGAATCGCGCCCAATCCTTCAAAAGCCATTGAGACACGAGTGCGGTATTGCCCTGTCTACGTGCTAAAGCGAGCCATCCGAAATCGACCTGCGAATCGCCAGCCTCGGCAACCGTTGCGATCGTGGACGTGTGCTGACCTTGAAGCGCTAACTCAAACAATGTTCGTCCAAGCCCGTAGTCTGTGACATTGCCTCCAAGTGTTTCTACCCATTGTTTGGCCAGACTGGCTTTGTCGCTCTTGAATAGGAAGTCGCTTTGCGTCAGGGTTAGGCTGAGGGTCTAGAGCTGTGCTTCGGTGGCCATCCCCTGATCAATCCCGCGAAGGAGAGTCTTGCCCATGGCTTGGATTACCGAAGGCGGTAGATATGAGTTAAACAGGCTGGCGCATGACTCTGATAGAGCCATGCGGCTGGGAAGGGAAAGAGTATCGCTGTTAAGGGCGGACAGCATCGTTTCCCAAGCGCCGTGATCGGCGATTGGGGATTCTGATCGTAGGTGTTGAGCTGGTAGAGCCGGAGACGAACTGCGCTGTGGGTCTTGCGTAAAGCTAGCACATGTAGGTAGGCACTGATTGCGTCCTCACGCTGATCGAGAAACTCGCAAGCGAGGCCAAACGTGGCCCATTGTTGCGAGTTCTTGTCATCGATTGGGTGAACGGAACTTAGAAAAGCCTCCTGTTCCTGAACTGGGTTTCCCAGGTCGTCAAAGCCGGATCCACTTTACTGAGGCCATTGACGCGAAGCGCATGTTTGGATAGGGATCGGAAGGCTTCCATCGGCGTCTCTTGAGAGATCGCCTGACACATCACGAAGGCGCTGAGAATCAATAACCAGAGGCGCATGGGAGATCCTCGCACATGAAGTCCCTAGCGTGCAAACTTCTACACGAGTTTGCGCAATTTCGAAAAGCCTTGAGCAGCAATCTAGTAGCGTAGCACGGCCGACTGACAGCAATGCTGGCGAATAGCGGACTTTAAGCCTTTCTGCAGTGCGAGTGGTGTTTAACCCCGCAGTGTCGTGCCGACCCGATTCTACTGCGTTACCCGCATCGGCATCAGCACGTAGAGGAAGGAAGAGTCGATCTTAAGAACGCCTGGGCTCATTTCGTCGATGAGGTTAAGGTAGACTTCGTCCGTATTTAAATTCCTGAGCGGTGCCATGAGGAACTCAGGATTGAAAGCAATGGAGAACTGGTTGCCCTTGTGTTGGACGGCAAGAGACTCACGGGCTTCTCCGATGTCTGGAGAGTTTGCCATGATGTCAATGTTATCCTCGCCAAAGACGAGCTTTAAGGAGTGCGACTTGTCGCTTGTGAGGAGAGAGACACGATGAACCGTTTGAAGGAAGGCTTCTCGCTCTAACGTGATGCGATCGACGGTCTTTTCAGGAATGACTTGGCGGTAGTTTGGGTAGTTACCTTCGATGAGGCGGCTGACCAAGATAAGCTTGTCGAGCGTAAAAGCGATTTGATTCTCAGCGATGGAGATGGTGACCTCGCCAGAATCTCCTAACAAGCGCTGAAGTTCGTTCACTGCCTTCGTAGGGACAATTACAGAAGTTTCGTGGCTTTTAGGAAACTCTAGCTCGTGATCCACCATGGCCAAGCGGCGGCCATCGGTCGCGACCATGATAAGCGTGTTGTTTTCAAACGAGAAGTAGACACCATTGAGAACATAGCGTGTCTCGTCTGTGGAGATCGCATAAGAAGTCTTTTTGAGGCTGTCCTTGAGCGTAGCCTGTGGAAACTTGAATTCCTTCGATTTCTCGAAGTTCGGTAAAGCCGGGAACTCCTCATTGGTGAGGCCGAGGATCTTGAAGAAGCTGGGGCCACAGTTGATGGAAGCAACGTGATCAGCATCCACCTCGATCTCGATGTCACTCGCAGGCAACTCCTTGACGATGTTGACCAAGCGGCGAGCTGGGAGCGTCGTGGAACCTGCGACCTCAACCTCTGCTGAGACCTGGGCGCTGACTCCGACATCTAGATCGTTCGTGGTTAGGCGGAGTTGGCCGTCTTGGGCTTCCAGAAGGACATTGGAGAGGATCGGAAGGGTGGTCCGTGTGCTTACCACATGTTGGACTTGTTGGAGTCCGCTTAGAAAGTGCTCTTTAGTGATCCTAAACTTCATGGTTTTTCAGAATGCCTGCGTTCCTTTGAGGATTGGGATAGTCCTATAGGGGATGCCCTTCCGTTTGGCAACACGCGAATTTCGCGCACGATGATGGGCGCGGGCGCGATCTAACGGGACTGTTAGATCGCCTAACGTTCTGGGGTTTCGGTGAACTCACCGTGAAGCCTATCTACCTGGCGACGGACCTTCTCTAGGTCCCGGCATTTGGCCTCCACGCTGCGGCAGGCGTGGATGACGGTACCGTGATCTCGGCCTCCGAAGGCATCCCCGATTTCCTGATAGGAAGAGCCAGTGAGTTCTCGGGAGAAGAACATGGCGACCTGGCGGGCCAGGGCGATCTGAGCGGGACGCTTTCGGCCAAGAATATCGCTCAATCGAATGTCGTAGAACTCAGCCACACGCTTCTGGATCTGGGAAATGGAGACGTCTTTGGAGCCCTCATCGTGGAGGAAATCCTGGAGGAGATGCTCCACGGCCTTGAGATCGAGGTGGCCATTGTTCATGGACCCAAAGGAAGCTAGGCGGATGAGAGCGCCTTCTAAGCGCCGTACATTGTTGCGGATGTGCTGAGCGATGAATTCCAAGATGTTCCCGTCGACCTCGACGCACATTTCTTGTGCCTTGCGCTTGAGAATAGCGATTCGTGTCTCGGTATCAGGAGGAGCCATCTCGGCGGTGAGCCCCCATTCGAAGCGGGAAACGAGCCGCTTCTCCAGATTCTTGATCTTGCTGGCAGGCATGTCGGAGGTCATCACGATCTGCTTGCTGTTCTTGTCGCAAAGGGTATTGAATGTGTGGAAGAATTCTTCCTGAGATTTCTCCTTCTTGGCAAAGAACTGAATGTCATCGATGAGGAGAACATCTGCTTCGCGGTACTGTTGGCGGAATTTTACAAGGGATCCGTCACTGATTGCTTGAATGAACTCGTTCGTGAACTGCTCACTGGTAATGTAGACCACCTTTGCAGAAGGCCGTTCCTGGAGGATTGTGTGACCAATGGCGTGCATAAGGTGGGTCTTGCCCATTCCGGCGCCGCCGTAGATAAAGAGAGGGTTGTAGATTCGCCCCGGTTTGCTTGCGGCAGCCTGGCAGGCGGCGTGGGCGAACTCGTTGTTCGCGCCCACGACGAAGGATTCGAACAAGTAGCGGTGGTTGAGCCCTGCGGATGTTGCCTTTTGACCAGCCTTACTCTTACGGCTGCTCGGCTGTGGTATGGCAGCCTCAGTGGGAACGGGCTTTGGAGTCTCCGGCTGCTGTGGCATTGCTGCTGCAAGGGGATCTGACTCGCGGAACTGGAAGGAGAGCCGACGTTTACCGCAGGCTTCTTCAATTGCTTCGTTGACTTCGACGGTGTAGTTGGTCTCGATCCAGAACTGGTAGATCTGGTTCGGAACTTCCAAGACGATGTTAGTATCATCTGTCTGGGCAATGGACGTGTTGGCGAACCAACGTGTCATCGTGTCTTGGCTGACGCGCTTTGCGATCAGGGGCTCAAGTTGAGCCCACGTCAGAGCGGAAACTTCGGACATCTAAACTTTTTGTCGGAGGAAGGAGAAGGTGGGCGCTTTGCCGACGTCTGACCACCAAACAGATGGCCGGTGAAACGGATGAGCAAAGCGCTTTGCGTGACCGTCCTTAGAGAACTGAAATGACCGGTGAAACATTCATGGTAGACATTCCTTCGAGCGTTTCGTTGTCTAGCGAGTTGACCAATGAATCGTTTTGTCGATGACTCGATGCTGAAGAAGAAATGTACAGGCGCATATCGGTAAAGCGTTGGTGGTGAAGGGGTGGAATTTAAAGGGCTAACGGAAAGGTTGTGCGGAAAACATTGTCACTTCTCTATTCGCTACGTCGGAGAAGACTAGCGATACTGGCGTGTCGCCTAGTGAGTGAAAGACCCTCGATCGAGGGTAACAGTCGAAACTTCTACAAGCCATAAAACAATCAAGAAAGTTCTTATGAACTGTTTCAAAAGTTTTCCAAATTGGCGGCTCATTGGTGACAGGTTTGACTGATTCTAAGAAGAATTGCAAGTGGCTTCGCTAAGATTTTTTAAGAAACCTAAAAACAAATGACGCAAGTCTTCTTTGTGGTGGCTTTGTTAGCCTTCTGGTCCTGGACGGGGATGTCAGACACCGCTTTGTGGAACATGGTAAATCGCTGGGGAAAGGAGGCCAATCGCCTGAGTGATTGTTCCACAGTCATTCCTCACGCTGTGTCCAAAGGGTGTGGCTTATAAGTGGAGCGGAGGGCACGCTTAGAACAAAGTTCTGGCCAAGTTTCCGGCATCGTTCGATGATCGATACCCATGGCTGACAAACCGATTCACCAACTCTTCACGCCGGTCGATTGGTTGGTGCTCCTAGGCTACCTTGTCTTCTGCACCTGGGTGGGTCATCGCATGCGGGGGCAGCAGGCCTCGATTCGTGACTTCTTTCTCGGCGGGAAGTCGTTGCCATGGCCCGCGGTTTCTGGCTCCATCATTGCAACGGGATTGAGC
>Ga0213868_10000125_pt1 | contig 65578 bp, 40 predicted proteins | sample PICome_9_FD_160087 | JGI IMG/M metagenome (GOLD analysis project Ga0213868, IMG submission 160087) | Coastal seawater microbial communities near Pivers Island, North Carolina, United States - PICO127 | ecosystem: Environmental > Aquatic > Marine > Coastal | place: USA: North Carolina... | reverse complement strand
CCTAGCAGCGCCCCTCAAGTCCACGGCCTCGGAAAGACATGGATGAAACGGGGTTGTGCAAACCAGTTTCATAAGAGCCGGCAGGCGAATCATCTGGGCCGGGTATGCCTCCGACGAACCCTGCGTAGAGGAATCCGGCCACGGAGAGGAGAATTCCAAGTGCAACACACAATCAACGGATAGTATTGTTTCATAGGGTGTGGCCGAAATTGGATGTGCTACTAACATGAGGCTATTTGTCGGGATGTGATATGATGTCGTTAGTTGGTTGTGAGGCTGTTTTTGGACAAATTTTCCCAGAATGCTTTCCACCGGTTTGTGGTCAAGCTTAGGGCGCGCAATGTGAGTACTCCGTCGGAGCCGGATTGCGTCCACTTCATTCCCAATCCACACATCCGAGATTTCACTACCGTTTTGCACGCTGCTTCGGTAATTCCTGACCCAATTGGAAGATTTGTTTTCCGGTAGCTCGCATAGTTCATCCTTCCAAAGTTGTTTCCGAAGTAACTCAGGGCTGCCTCGAGTTTTTCGCGGACTCCTGCCGATAGATTCTGCTTATCGAATGCCTCTTCGAGTTCACCCAAGATCGATTCTGCTGCTCTATGATTGTGCTTGAGAGCATGGCAGGTTTCATCAAGCCATTCCTTTTGTTTCGTTTTTGAGCGATGAATAGCCCCGGCTGTTTCTGCCAAATACTCGGTGGTATGCCAGAAATCGAGCACTTGAGTGCTGGTATGCTGCTTCAGCCAAGGCGAGTAATCTGCGGTACCGTCACTGATCCCGATGTAACAAACGCCGCCGTATTTCTTCTTGATCCGCTCAATCTCCTCGTCCATTCGCTGGAGAAAGGTTGCCTTGCCGTGCTCAGGCGCGGCCGCAATATAGTTGGTATGTAGGCGTTCATCACTTGCGTCATAGAATGCGATCGTGCCTACCATGGCCTGCCGGTACTCTCTACCACAGAACAACATGCAGGTGCCGTCCAAGCCAATGGTCACAAAGGAAACCTCTGGTGCAGTCGGCTCGCAATGCGAGTAGGACAGGTGACGGCTTTTCGCCTCAACTTGTTCCGCCACCGCTGCTGAGAGGTCTTGGATCAGACAGCGAGAGATCGGTCTCCCAGTTGTTTGCTCTAGGCTGGACTGTGTTGCCGAGGAATTATTGTTTGAATAAAGATGGCTAACACTTTGTGCGAATGATGGAGTTGAGCCCCTAACAATCCTGGAATTTGTTTCCATTGGGTAAAAGACAGCGCCGCCCTCGGAACCTTGGTAGGCATAGCGATTGACTATCGATACTCCATACGGCGTTTCGTACTTCCTGCTGATCTTGGTGCGCTTGGCAGTCAGCTTCCGCTTTCCAATCACTATGGGTGACCCATCAGCGTCAAAGTCTTCGAGGCATTTTCCCGTAGCCAGAGAACCCCCTTCATTGAGTGCCAACCGAATGTTTTTCGGTGCTCCGTCAAGTTTGCTGGGCGATTTCCTGACAAGAGTGGTGATAACCCCGCCAAAATCGCGTTGAGATCTGGGTTGTGAAAGTCCTGAACTTCAACGCTTTATATGATTTTGACGGATATGTCGTCGACAAGATTAGCTGCCAGAAGATTGGCGCGCAAATCAATCTTCGATTCGATAAGCGCCGTGGCCCTTGTTACCCCCACTGTAATGATCGGCTTCCAAAGCACCGATCCGGGAGACAGTCCGTATCCGATTTGCCCGTTGCGGATGGTCTGACCGTCTACATTAACTTTCCCGTTGTTCAGGGTCGATGTCGTAAGTGCCAGCACTTCGTCACTACCCGCCCCAAGGAAGCGCACCCCATGTAAACGCCGGGTGAAAACCGGTACGGAGAAAGGGGCGGACTAAAACCGATACACCCATCAGAAAGGATGAGTGTACATGAACATGGAACAATGGGCGCGAGTGCGCCGGAAAGTGTTGGTCGATAAGCAGAGCAAGCGCTCGGTAATGTCGGAAGAAGGTCTCCATTGGGAGACGTTGCAGAAGATGCTGGAACACTCGCAGCCGCCGGGCTACCGGCGGAGCGCCCAACCTGAGCGCAAGATCTACATGTAGTTGCGCTGCTTCTTACGCTGCTCTTCGTAGTCTTGATAGGCTTCTTTCACGGTATCTACTTCCGACACCTCGGCAACGGGCACTTCCCACCATGTGTATCCGTCGACGCCTTGGAACAGATCGGTTTCCACATAGATGACCGTTGTCTTGTCTGACGCCTTCGCCGTGACGAGTGCGCCTTTAACAGAAACAATGTCCGTACACTCGATAACCTCAGCACCAAGGCTTCGCGCGTTGGCAGCGAGATCGACAGGCAAATGATCGCCGTCGAGTTGCCCGCTAGCATCGTCGCGATAACGGTACTGCGTCCCGAAGCGCTGGCTACCAACCGCCGTGGAAAGGCCACCGATACTGCCGTAACCGTTGTTGTTCAGAAGAAGAATGGTCAGCTTGATGCCTTCTTGCACAGCAGTGATCAGCTCCTGCGCCATCATGAGGTAGCTACCATCTCCAACCATAACAAAGATCTCGCGGGTGGGATCAGCCATCTTGGCACCGAGGCCTCCAGCAATCTCATAGCCCATGCAAGAGTAGCCATATTCCAAATGATAGCCTTTGGGGTCACGCGTGCGCCAGAGTTTGTGCAAATCGCCAGGCAAACTTCCCGCGGCGCATAGCACGATGTCGCGTTCGCCCGCCGCGTCGTTAACCGCGCCGATGACCTCCCCCTGACTGACGGGGACTCCATGGTTTAAGTGATAGACACCGTCGACAACCTTGTCCCACGACTGATTCCATTCTGCCGCTTTCGCCCGATAGGCGTCATCAACAGCGTAACTTTCCAACGCAGCTTCGAGCTCTTCCAGCACCACTCGCGCATCGCCCACCAGCGGAAGCGCGCCATGCTTGAACGCATCGATATCCATGACGTTGATATTAATGAAACGCACGTTTGGATCCTGCCAAGCGGTCTTTGATGCCGTGGTGAAGTCGCTGTATCGCGTGCCAATACCAATGACGAGATCGGCTTCGGAAGCCACGACGTTAGCCCCCTCGGTTCCCGTCACACCCGCGGCGCCCAAGTTACATGGGTCATCATAGCGCAGCGCCCCTTTGCCAGCCATGGTCTCAGCCACGGGAATGCCAGTCCGCTTGACAAATCCTCGCAGTTCATCCGTCGCTTCACTATAAATCGTACCGCCACCAGTGATGATCATGGGACGTTTGCTAGATTTGATCCACTCAGCGGCCCGTTGCAACAAGTCTCGGTCTGGTCGCGGTCGCGCAATGGTCCAGACCTTCTTCTCAAATATCCCATCAGGGAAATCAAACGCTTCCGCCTGTACATCCTGAGGCATCGCAAGGGTCACTGCTCCGGTGTCGCCTTGAGAAATCAAAACCCGCATGGCCTCAGGGAGAGACGTGATCAACTGCTCGGCGCGATTGATCCGATCCCAGTATCGAGAGACGGGCTTAAAAGCATCATTCGCGCCATGGTCCTGCGTGTGTGGCAATTCAATTTGCTGCAAAACGGGAGCAACATTGCGGCGAGCAAAAATATCACCCGGGAGAAGCAATACAGGAAGGCGATTCACCGTAGCAAGGGCAGCACCCGTAACCATGTTCGTCGCTCCTGGCCCGATCGAGGTAGTACAGGCAAACGCACCCAAACGGTTCCTCACCTTAGCGTAAGCCACGGCGGTGTGCACCATGGCCTGCTCGTTGCGACACTGATAGTAGGTAAACCCAGGATCTTGATGGAGCGCCTGTCCTAGGCCAGCGACATTCCCATGACCGAAGATGCCGAAGCACCCCGCAAAGAAAGGAGTCTCCTGTCCATCACGGGCAACGTGCTGGTTTTTGAGATAGGTAATCGTCGCTTGAGCGACTGTTAAACGAGGCATGATTGAAAGGCGGTTAAAGACAGAAATAGGGGGACAAAAAGAAAGAGCGGCTTGCGGAGCTCACGTCTAAAACCGCGAATGATTGCAAGTAGAAGTGAATAAATATCATTGATCGAGAATCTGTTGAAATGTGGAGCGGCTAAAACCTCTATGCATTGAATACCGGCGCGAGGCATCTCTTTCTGTCTCTAAAACCCACCCTTCTCTTCCACGAAGGCGAACAATTCATCATGATAGGGCATAAAGTTTGCACAACCGTGGCGGGTCACAACAATGGCACCGCAAGCATTGCCCATCCGACAAGATTTGTAGTGGTCCCAGCCTTCCAGGAAGCCATAGATGAAACCGGTAGCGAACGCATCGCCCGCCCCAAGCACATTGACAATCTCTACGGGAAACCCGGGCACGACTTGGGCACTGCCGTCTGGCAAATGGATGCTAGCACCATCGCTGCCGCGTTTCACGATGAGCGCCTCGACCCCGAGTTTAAGAATACCGGCAATCGCATCATCCAAATTGCCTCGAATCTCCGGAGCGGACATTTGCTGATGCTGAACCGTGATCTGATTAGGATCAGTGAGCATCGTCGCCAACACTTCTTCCTCCGTGCCAATGGCCACGTTAACCCGAGGCAGCAAGGCACGTGTGGTCACGCCAAAGGCGCGGGCATCGTGCCACTGATCCTGCCGGAAATCCAAATCGAGCATCACCGGCACGCTGGCACGCACCGCTTCTTCTACGGCGAAGAATGCGGCGCTGCGACAAGGTTCTTTGCTCAATGCTGTGCCCGATATTTCCAAACACCGAAACTGGCTGACATTCGCCGCGAGCACATGATCGATCGTCATGGCATTGTCGGCGCAATTCTCCCGGTAATAGACTAGTGGAAAGCGATCCGGGGGCTCGATTCCCAGGACAACGGCGCTCGTACGTGTTCCCGGGATACGAGGAATCAACTTCGTCTCAACCCCTTCGTCATTGAGAAATCGCAGGAGGAAGTCGGCGACTTTGTCGTCCCCCATTCCAGTCAACAAGGCAGCCTTCTTCCCGAGCCTCGTAAGACCCGTGGCGATGTTCAGAGGCGATCCGCCAGCAAAGGCTCCAAACCCCGATATTTCTTCAAACGGCGCCCCAATGTCGCTCGAATAGAGGTCAATCGATGAGCGGCCATAGGTGAGAAGGTCGTAAGGTTTGTCGGACATGAGGGCCTAATTACCCAAATCTGTAGACCCATTGCCAGGGTATTCGTAGACGATTGCTTCGCGGTCATTTCGAATAAGCAATAACCGCCCAGCCAAGACCGGATGATTCCACGTCTTGCTGGAGAGCGCATCGAACCGATGCACGATCTTCTCTTCTTCAGGCGTCGCCTCAGCCAAGACGATTTCTCCCCCCTCCGCTTGGATGAGGAGTTTATCTCCCACCCCTAGCATCTGCCCATGACTGAACCGCGTGCCACGCCAAGCACGCTGACCATCCTCGATATTCATGCAGACGAGACGGCCTTCGTCGAGACCGTAGGCATGGTCATTGCGAACCACCATATCTGAAAACTTCGTCTTCAGTTTGTTCGTTTTCCAAATCTCATTGGGTTCACCTGAGGACAGGTCGATAAGATGCGAGCCATGCCCATAGCCCACGCTAACAAGCACTTTATCGGTATCGATAATCATGGGAATCGTGGTGTGCGCTGGCGACCTGCCAATGTCGTGATTCCACAGGATCTCTCCGGTCATAGGATCGTGACCACTCACGCTTCCAGTATTGTGACACACGATCTGACGTTTGCCTGCGAGAGTCGTTAGAACTGGGGTGGCATACCCAGGTTTCGCATCCCCACCTCTCCAGCGTGGATCACCCGTCAGTAAATCAAAAGCCGCGAGAGGACGGTCTTTTGAATCCCCTAACGTGATCACCACTACACCGCCAACGATCAGTGGACTCCCGCTCTTGGCCCACATTTGATTTCCTTGATCGACCTCGTTCAAAGTTTCTCGACGCCAGACGACCTCTCCCGTTAGCCCATCGAAGCATAACAGAATGCCCGTCGCTCCGAGCGCATATACCTTTCCCTCATGCACCGTCGGCGTACTCCGAGGGCCATCACCACCCATGCTCTCTGAAAATCTCACATTCTCAGCGTGCACCCAAACAGGGTTTCCCGTCCGCGCCTCATAACACACGGTCAATTCATCATCGCCTCGCTGCTCTAGTGTGTAAGCGAAGGAACCTGCCACCGCGAACGACGACCAGCCCAAGCCAATATTCAGCCGCCAAAGCTCCCGCGGCGTCTGTTCCGCCCAATCGGCCGCCAATTGGCTGCCAGAGACCCAGTTGTCTCGATTGGGGCCCAAAAAGTAAGGGAAATCACCCGGCAGATTCGTCGTGAGCGGCGAATTGGGCGCAAGTGTCGTCAACTCCAACGAATCCGCCACTTCGTCCGACTTGGGCGTCCAAACCCAAGCCAGTTGGGGAAAGAAATCTCCCATGTGCCCTTCGTGCCGCACGCTGAAACGGAGGCTGACGCTCAGCAACCCGATGAGCGCGACCCCTATCAGGCGACGCGACCACGATAGACCGGAGACGAGTAGCAGCCAGACGAGGGCCATCACAAGCATCAGAATAATCGTTAAAAGGTTCGCAGCGCCACCCCAGCCCGCTTCTTCGTAGGGCGTAAAGCTGAAGACGACTCTCAAAAGAGGCGGAATCGCGAGGAGAATGATGAGCAGCTTCCATCGTGTACGGCGTTGTTTCATAGGCCTACGTTGGCTGGGGTACCCGCTACCGTCGAGTCGGAATCGGCGAATCCCGCGGGCCCAAGGAATTGCCCCGGTTGACGCCGCGTAAGCGCTCGCTTACCGTTGCCACCATGAGTTTGGGGTCTCTATCGCTGGGTCATTATGTACAACTGACACTTACAGGAGTACTAGCGTTGTGCCTAGGCCAGCAGGCCTTATCAGCAACGCCGATCGTGATCAATGAGATCATGTATCACAGCAAATCGACCGAATGGAAGGAAGACGATTCGGCGGAGTACATTGAACTCTATCATGCCGGCGAGAAGCCTATTTCACTCGAGAGCTGGAGATTCTCTTCTGGCATTCGCTATACCTTCCCTGCTGTTACCCTTACGCCTGGAGGTTTCCTCATCATCGCTGCCGATCCCAACGCCCTCCGAGTAAAACATCCAAACATCGCCACCGTGCTTGGCCCCTATCGAGGCCAATTGAGCAATGGCGGAGAGAAGATCACTCTAGAAGACGCAGATGAACGGACCGTTGATGAAGTCACCTATGCCGATTCCGGCCGCTGGGCACAGCGAGTGTCGACTAAGCTGAAGGGCAACGATGATTGGATCTGGCGCGCCCCCCATGACGGTGACGGCAAATCGCTCTCTCTGAAGTCCCCCCTCTCCAACAACAAGCACGGGGAACACTGGGGCAGCAGCAATGTCGACGGCGGTACCCCTGGAAAAGAGAACGACATCTACTTCGAGAAGATTGCCCCAGTCGTGGTATCAGTAAATCACCGTCCCGCCATCCCAAAGTCGACTGAACCTGTCGTTGTTCGAGCAAAGATCGATCATGCCAGTCCGGTCACCGTGACCCTGCACTATAGATTAGACGGTGAGACCGCTTTCCAATCGGTGCCAATGAAGGAAGGAGCGGGTAGTATCCCCCCGCAATCCAACAAAACCATTGTACAGTTTTACGTGCGCGCAGAAGACGACACGGGCTCCGCCACGGACTATCCCACGCTCAACCGTGATGACAGTGGTCGCCTCACTCAGCGCCAGCCTGTCTGTCTCTATCAAGTAGACAACTCTTTCAACCTGGATGCCGAACAAGCCCCCGGGGCAAGGCCAACGTATCGCATTGTGACCACCGCAGATGAGGTTTCTCTGATGAGGAATCTCGCCGCAAAGTCGGGACGCTCCAACGTCTATAACAATCACCTACACCTGACCTTCATCGCCGTCGATGGGGTTGAGATCGATGTCCGCTACAACGTCACCGCTCGCATTCGTGGTCATGGCAGTCGCTCCGCATTTCCTCCCGGCATGCGCGTGTCCTTCCCGAGTGACGATCCTTGGCGAGGCATCACGGACATCAACCTCAATACGCAATTCACGCAGTCGCAGTCGATTGGGGCCGCGATTCATCAACTTCTGGGAAGCCACTCCGCAGGATCGACACCTGTCGTGGTCACAATGAACGGCAGCAACTGGGCAAAGAAAGGCTCTCCACAGTTTGGCTGTTACGTCCATAACGAAGTTCTCGATGGAGCCTTTGTTGAAAGGCATTTCCCCGACGAAGAGGACGGCAATCTCTATCGCTTAGTCGCAAGTGCTTATCTCAATGAGCGGAAGACCGACATGACCACCTTCCGCAAAGAATACAACAAACGTAACCACAGCTCCGATGATGACTACACGGACATGTTCACGTTGATCGAGACCTTACGACAGACAAAGCCCGAAGAGACATACTATGACCGGGTGAACGAGATCGCCGACCTCGAACAGTGGGCGCACTACATTGCCCTCGATGCCCTCATGTGTAACACCGAAGGCGGTATGCCTGACGGGCGCGGTGATGACGTGGCCCTCTTTCGGCGCAAGAATGGACGATTCCAGTTCATCCCCTATGACCTCGATTCTATCCTGGGCATGGGTGATGATGGTCAAAGAATCGGCAAGGACGTCTTTGGTTATGGCAACATGTCTGGCCTACGAGCGATCTTCAAGAATTCCCGTTTCCTCAAGCTCTACACAGATTCCATTATCCGACTAACAGAGACCACTTATCGGCCGAAGATTATCCATCGGTTGATTGACGAGCAATGGTCTGGATGGGTTCCCGACACTCAGATTAAAAAAGTGAAAGGTTTCGTCGTCGACCGAATCGCCAATGTCCTCAGTCAGATTCAGTCTTCTACGGTTGTGGCGTCAACGCTCGAGCAAGAGGGCGCATTCTACAAAGCTCCATCCGCGACTTTCGCGCTCTACGGTCGCTTCGATTACCGCACGGTCACAAGAGTCAGCGTCGGCGGCGAAGAACCAAAGATCTTCAAGGAAACCGGCATGTGGATCATGCCTCCAGATCGCCTCCAAAAGCTCGTCCGACCAGGCATGAATCAGATCCCGGTAGTCATGCTCAATGACGAAGGCGATGTGGTCGAAGAACAACTCATGCGCGTCTGGCTTGACAGCCGGAAGGTCACCAAAGTTCATAATAGCCTACCTGACAATACCACCATCACCTGGACACCCGAAGGGGGGCCTTACTTGATCGATGGCGCAGTCTTGGTCCCTGAGACTGCCACACTCGTGATTCAAGGCGGCACCACCGTCTATGCAGGCAAAGAAGCGAGCCTTGATATTATGGGTAATCTGCGAGTCGAGGGAGAGGCGATGAGCCGTGTCACTTTCGCCAAGAATCCAGGAGATCCCCAAGGCCCGGGCTGGCAGCGCATCATGCTACCCAAGGCTACAAAACTTAGTGAAGTCGACTGGTTTAACGTAGACGGTCCAATCATTGCTGCAGGAAACCTCCACCTCTCAAACGTCAACATGCAAGGTGGGACCAACTTTTCGATCAGTGGCAAAAGGAGTGTCACTATTGAAGACTCGAAGCTAACTCAACTGGGAGACACGCCGACCCCATTGATCAAGACTAGCGGAAGCGTCACTCTCATTCGTTCTCAACTCTCTCGAGAAGGGACTGCCCCTGCGGTTCACGCAGTTAAGGGAAACGTAGATGCCTTTGCCTGCACGTTCCAGCAAGCGTCCGCACCTGTCATGACACTCAAGCAAGGCTTCATTGATGGATGCGACTTCAACGTCGCCTCCAGCACGACTGGTGCACTTTGGAAGACTTCGGCTACTGAAGTGGTTGCCACGCGAAACCGAGCGACCGGTGGAAAGGGAGCAACTTTGGTCGCGAGTCTCGCACAAAGGGATCTGCCCGCAGCCGATTGTCGATATCTATCACAACCGCCATCAAAAACATCCAATGGCAATGTCCGCTTTCAGATCGGAGGCGAGGGACTCGCCGCCTTTCGATATCAAGTGGACGATGAAGAATGGACGGCTCCCGTTTCTATGGGTGGTCAAGACTCTCACGATCTCACTCTCAACCTCTCACCCGGCAAACATGTCGTCCGCATCGTCGGCAATCACGTATCGGGTCGCTGGCAATCAGAGGAGCAGGCCACAGAATCACGGCCATTTGAGATCGTTCCAGGTTTGCCTGCGCTCGTTCTAAGCGAAGTGTTAGCCATCAACGAATCTGCACACGAGATTAAAGGCAATTACAACGATTACATTGAGATCCAGAATCTCGGTATCGAGCCTTTGGATTTAGGCGGGTTTTCGCTGAGCGACCATCCTGACAAACTGTCTGAATACACATTCCCCAAAGAGACTATCGTAGCGCCTGGGGGTTTTCACCTGGTCACTGCGACGAAGGATGATCAGGGCTTCGCTCTCAGCGGTGACGGTGATACCGTCTATCTCTCCCGCGACGACGAAATCATCGATTCGGTGACTTTCGGCCTGCAACTCGCAGATCACTCCATCAGCAGGTCTGAGGAGGGATCATGGACACTTTCGACGCCCACGCCGAAGACGGCGAACTCATTCTTGCCGTTAGGAGAATCCAAGTTGTTACGCTTCACAGAATGGTTCGCAATCCCTGATGTACGATCACCCGACGAGTTTCTCGAACTCACAAACGCATCCAAGATTGCGGTCGACCTGGGCGGTATGACGATCACGGATCGCATACCCAATAAGTCTGTGTGGAATCCCCTTACTCCCCTTTCCTTCATCGCCGCAGAGAGCAGCCAAGTCTTCTTAGCCGATGGCTCTCCGAAGAAAGGTGCCAACCACCTAGACTTCCGCCTTAGCAATGAGGGTGAGGCCATCGGTCTCTTCGATCGAAATGGCATGATGGTCGACTTCGTGATCTATGGACCGCAGGCAAGTGGTATTTCTCAAGGTCGAGCGGATGACGGTTCTCTCATCTACGCCAGGCCGAGCCCCGGCGTAGGAGCCTCAACAGAGGGCGCAGGTACTCCGCCGCCCTCATCTAACATACGCATATCAGAGATACACTATCATCCTTCGACAGTCGAAGACGAAGAGTTCATCGAGCTTGCCAACGTCTCAGATCAACCGGTTTCACTTGCGACTCTGGCCTTTGTCAGTGGCATTGAACACGAGTTTTCCGACCTCCAATTGGAACCATATTCTCGAGGAGTCGTCGTGAAGGACCGCCAAGCGTTTACCACACGCTACGGCACGGAGGCGACGATCATTGGAGAATACAAAGGCAAACTCAGCAATAGCGGCGAGCGTCTATCTTTAGAAACAGTCTCAGGCGAAACCTTAATCGAATTTAACTACAAGGACAAGTGGCACAAGACCACTGATGGAAAGGGTTATTCTCTCACTCTATCCGATCTTAGCAGCAAACAACTGGCAACCAAGAAGGCCTGGCAGCCAAGCGACGAGATTGGCGGCACACCTGGCAAGTAAGCGAAGCAAGTGGCGCAATCCTGACCCAAAATTTCTATGAGAAGAACGGCAAATGTATTGGTGGCTAGCGTCACTGTGATCATGATAACGGGTTCATCCTTGATCGCTCAACGGAATGACCCTTTTAGCGGCGTCCGCAACCTCTTCCGCCAGGCTGGCGAACAGCCTTCGGTTGTCCCTACAAATCGGGCTGACAGCACTCCACTGCAATTAGAGCCCATTCTTGTTCAGACTAGCAAGAGCGCTGAAATCCTAAAATTACTCTACACTAACAATAGACCAGCAGCGATTGCGGAATCGGCGAAGCACCTAGCGAGCCTGGTCAGCCCCTTCCTGGAGATCGATCCTACCAAAAGAACCGCCTACAACAGCGAAATGAACTTTGGATCTTTCGCCAAAGTGTATGGATTAGCCGACGGTATTCTCGCTACCCTCCAGCCAATGGGTGATTCAGCAATCGAAGATGTCATCGCCCACGCTGCAGTGGCTGAGATGCTGCAAGATACAGATAAGGCTCTCCAAGGATATCAGTCGGCACTTGTTGCTAACTCAGAGCACGACGGCGTTCGAGCAAAGTTGACTATTCTCGCGATTGAATCCGGTCATCAAGCATTAGGCCTTGAGGCCCTCTCTGGAATTAGCAAGCCGGGGCTCGTCTTGTTAGGTCAAGAACTATCAAATCGTGTGCAGTCGAAGACAGAGAATCAGTACGATCAACGTCTCGACTATGTCGAAGCTCTCGCCGTCTATTTCGAAAAGGTCGATCCCAGCACTTACATACCAGCGGATTGGCTTCTCATGCTCTTGGACGACTCTATCGGTCAAGGTATTTGGAGCAATGAGATTCGGCTCAACGATCTCTACGCAACCTCAACCAGATCCGTGGGCTACGACAATGACGATCAAGAGGCAGCCTCACGCCTTATCGAAACAAGACGTGCGGATATCCATGAGAGGCTATGCCGTGCGCTAATCGCCCTACCACAGTTCTCCACAATTGGCTTCCAACGGCTTTCAGGTTTGGCAGCGAAAGACGAAGCCAAGATGCCAGCGTTTAAACAGATGGCGCAGCAACTTCTCATCGAGCAAGCCGACATACCCGAGCGACCAGAATCGCTTCCAATCAACAGCCAGGGTTATCTGTCCAACTATCGAGAAAATTGGGTACCTTTTCTTTCCCCCGCAGAATTCTTACTGTCATTGTCTCTACAGGAAAATAATGCCACCCACCTCCAGAAGACAGTCATTCCAGCGCTAGAAGCCGCCGGACGTGCCAAAACAGCTAACTTTCTCAAGGAAATGTTAGCGTTATCGAAGGCACCCAATAATGCGTTCATGGATCAAGCCGTGGCCATCATCAAGAAAGGCTATCCCGACGTCGCTGTGGGCAATCTGATGCGACGCCTTCTGGAAATGGTGGCAGCACAAGAATCAGATGCAGATTTAGGGCCCATCTTGATGGCCTACTTCGAGGCGATTCGCAATGAGAACTATCAATCGCCCCAGTTCGTCTACAGCTATGGACAGACACAATCCTTGAAAGGGACCGCGGCGTTTTCAAAGTTCATCAACGACGCTGCTGTCGCGATGCTAGGCCCTGTTGATGGACAAGCAGCGTTCATCAAGCGGCACTACCAGCCAAACCATCACAATCTCACGTCAATTGGAAATTCGATCCACAACTACGCAGCCTTCTTAGGCCAAATGATACAGTCTCCTGCCATGGCCGCCCCGCCACTTAAGAAGGCCGCAGCTCTAAATCTACTTCATCCAAATGATTACCAGATTCGAAACCAAGTTCAGAACAATCTGCGCTACTATCGTTTTCAAAACCAATCGCGAGAAGTGTTCACCTTCATTAAAGAGATGGGGTTCCTCAACAGTGTGGAAACGCTAGACTTTGTCCCAATGATGAACATCACGAGAAACTCTGTCTTCGGGTACCTCCTCTACAATCTTGGACGACTTGGATCAGACGACAAACAAACGATCCTCTCACTGGTCGAGGCAGAACCGAAGAAGACCCTGGGCCGTGCAATACTCATCGCTTCGATGAATGCGTCGTCCGGCACGTCGTCGCAACGAACGGCCGTCACAAACGCCTTTGAACAATTCATGGATCGCATACTCAAGCTTCCCGAAGAGCGACAGAAGGCGCTTCGCTATGGCTATGCTCAATACATAAGCATGAACAGCCTATCATCCTCGCTTAAAAGATCGGCTCCAAAGGTCACGGCCTGGTATGAACCTGCAAGAAGCGATGGTAGGCTCAACAATCAACGCCAACAGATACAGATGGGTTCACAGCAACAAGTGGCCACTGCCGAGGACTTTCTCAACATTGCTAACCGCCAGTCGATTGAGCAAAATGCCAGCCTCGATTATGTGACTAGCCAAATTTTGCAAAAACTGCCCATCAGTTCAGCTGAAGAATTCACACCGATCATCAAGCACTATCTCAAGCTCGCGAAACAGCCTTTCCCTCATAGCCCGAACGGCATTCCTCAGGCGCAACTTGGAAGCATGCTTTCAAACTGGCTAACAAGCGGCGGAGCTGCGTCCAAACTCGGACTCGTCGTGCACTGCTATGCCCTGGACGACTTGGAGCCGAAGCCCCTTGGAGAGACCATGCTCCAGCAATTGCGCAACGTCATGACTCAGCTCGACTTCAGCGAACCGAGCAAAGATGCGGCAGACTTTCTTCAGGCGAGCACCAATAGATATGATACTCGATTGACACCTCTGTTCCTTGAGAGATTCGCAACTTTAGAGCCTAATGTTATCAAAGGCATCCAATCGTGGGCGGCAACTGAAGAATCTGAGTTAGCCAAGGCGTGGCTTGCCTCCTCTTCATTGGCACTTGCTGCAAACGCTGAAAGCCAGGCTCTTTGGTGTGCTTTATTGCAAGATGCAAACCAAAGCGTGGCGCTCCGTATCGAAGCGGCCGGTATCGTCGCTCCCATCGCGGTCGAACTCAACGCCTGGCAATTGGTCGAAACCGCGATCTCCGTCTACGAGCAGGCTTGGAAGACTGACAAGGTGGTGATCCCAAGCAAGCAAGCGGGCACCTTTCTCATAAGATTGTTGAGCCAGCCGAAACCGCAACCCGAGCAACGACGGTTAACCAAAAGGTTCTTGGACATCTGGACCCCGCATTTCGGGAAGACCGGCATCGGTCTATCACTCGTTCAAAAAATCATCCAACTAGATGCAAGCTATGACATCGACACGGCATCCTGGTTGCACGATTTACCACAAGTCGTGCAGCGCCAGCCTGGCTTCTTCATCATGGTCTTGCAGAATGGCAGTCCAAAACAGGCTGCCGCCGCCCTTCCTTGGGCCTACCTGTCCATGCCCCCGCTGCCTCAGGGTACACGAAATCGCTCCCGGCGCGTCGTGCAGATGATCAATGGTCGGCCGCAAGAGTATTACACGAGTTCATCAAGATCCAACGGCCAACCAGCGTTGGGGAACGCTCAGATGAACAAGGCACTATGGGATCGCTTGCAAGCCTGCCTAACCAAAGTAGACGCCCCAGGCGAAAGGTTATTCGCAGAGTTGCTGGTCAGCGGCCTTCAAGACCGTGCGGCTGACGATGGTATTCCGATTCGCCGGGAACGCCTGGCAGCAATTAATGAGCGCTACGATCGTATTACCTTTGCGAGCCCCTACCTGGCAGAGCACACTCTGAGTTGGCTCTGTGCGCTCAACGGCGTGACCGACAAGATCCGGCCAGCCATCACCCACTTTGGCGATCAGTTAGATTATGCGACCTTATCGAATTGGCACGACACGGAACTGTCAGCCTCGCGACAGGCACTGCTCAACAACTATGTGAAAGACGCCTCGAAGAACAATCCAGCAGGGTTCGCCCGTCTTCTCACATCCATGCTCGCCGAGACCGATCCCCAACGCGGTGACGCGCAGCAACTCCTTGAAACTTATTGCAAAGGCTTTCCCAAGAGTGTCTTCACAGACGTCACCAAGATCGAACCTGCTCAAGCCGCCTCTTACCTTCCACTGCTTAAGAAGCTGGGAGAAATGTCTAACAATGTCTATTGGAATGGCCGCGACGAATGCCTAGTCGGCAATATTGCCATGCACGTGCTCGCAGGCCAAGGCCAAGAATACCAAGAATGGTTGTCTAATTTAGAACTCAAAACCATGGGCAACCTCGTTTCACAGACAAATCTTGAGCCAGTGATATTCCTGCTACGCGATCGCTTCCAAGATTCTTCCCTACCAGAAGACCAACGAGCCCGCTTGCTTAACAATCTCTTCGTCGCCACATCGATCCCAGAAGAAGCGAAGAATTATGTTTCCCGCTCAAGCCAAACGTCTGTCTACGAACAGATGATCGAGCTGAACGCGCTCAAGGTCGAAGAAATCCTGAAGTATGGTCCTGAATGGGCAGAGATGAATCCACGGCACGGCACGGCTTTTGGTGAACTTGCCGACTACCAAGCCAAGGCTGGGCAGAGCGAAGAAGCCATCCTAAATTACCTGCAGGCGGTGGTCCATTCACCCAAATCAGACCGTAAGAACTACACACGCTTTCACATCGCAAAGACAGAGCTCCTGCTAGAAATGAACCGCGTGGATGCGGCTGCCGCTTGGGTTAATTTTTTTGATAGAGGACGGCTGGACTCAAATCTGAAAAGCGAGTTCGAAGCCATAACCAAACGCAGCCGCCAGCGTTACCTCGCTTCGCCATCAAGACTCGATCAACTCTTAGCAGATTCACGCGCTCATCTTCGTCAAAACGAAAGACATAGCGACAGTTGGGGCACCATCGCAGAGGTCCTTGGCGCTCAGGGAAGCGCACTGATGGATCGATCTGACTACATTCGCGGGCTCTCCTTTCTTAAACTAAGCGTCTACATTTACGCTAAACTAGACCAAGCCAAGATCGAATTCGACAAAGACTTGTTCAAGGGCACGAAACAAGACCTTGCTCGCGGCATGCTAGCTCTAGGACTCGGAGGTAAGAAGAAGACGATCCTCTCAAAAGGTCTAGTGTGGGACTATCACTACCAGCATGGCGGAATCAGTAGGCCTCATTGGCGGTGGCAGAATTTCCCAATGACGACCGAGTGGAAGAAGGGAGCCGCCCCCCTCGGCTATGGAGACAAAGACGAGACCACCATCCTCAACTACGGCGACGATAAGGAAAACAAACCCATTACCGCTTACTTCAGAAAAGTCTTCGAGATCGAGAATCCAGACGATTTCGACGAACTCACCCTCGCCGTTCTTCACGACGACGGCGTCATTGTCTACCTCAACAATAAGCTCGTCTTGAGGAACAACATGCCACGCGGCACGATTTCACCCGAGAGTTTGGCCCCAGAATCACGCGGATCCAGCGTAGAGAACAAGTTCTTCGCTTCCACATTCTCAGCAGAGCAACTCGTTACCGGAACGAATGTCATCGCTGCAGAGGTACATCAGAATGATCCTGACAGTTCAGACTTGGGATTCGATCTAGAGATCACAGCTGAGGCAGTCAGTATTTCCGAGATCTCTCAGGAAGTAGAAACTGGAAAAGTTTTCCAGCGCTTGAAGGCTTGGCAGTCAAAATTGCCCGAAGGGATGATAGATACTCTCAGAGCCCTCTAAATTAATTCCAGTAGTGAGAATCATTAAGACTTACAGGCATCGCCTCTTGAGTAATTCTAATTTGCATTGAATTTATATGGCGATCCAACTCCACAATGCCCAGACTCATCGCCCCCAGCGGCCACGCTCTTGCGTTGCCAGGTCTCCCTTGCCGTATAGATACGGCGACGACCAATGAGGTTCCAATTTAGGGAGGCCTTGGGGTAGCCGGGCATCATGTGACCTTCCTCCAGCATGACGAGTTCGTGTTCATCGAAGACAGCGGATCTGGCCTAGGAACCTATATCAATGGTGCCCCCATTCAGCGACAGGCTCTTCAAGGAGGTGAATTTGTCCGGATGGGTAACCTGGAGTGAAGTTCGAACATAACGATCAGCAGCCTGCTCCCAGCGCTGCCGTCCCCACAGGAATTGTCTCAGCTCCAACCGTTCCACAGGCACACACCATAGAGATTCCTCAGGAACACGCCCCTCCCAACCCGGTGCCCACAACTCCACTACCCACGGTGGGCACGCAGGTCCCAGCCGATCACCGTGCCGGTCTTCCTCCCGTTGACCACAAACCGGCAGAAGCGCCTCTCAAAGATCTCTTTCCAAAGCCATCACAGGGAGACAGCCCCTCCTTAGGCGAATTGAGACGACGAGAGAAACCGCAGCGTTCAGATGCGACCAATGATCCGACTGGGCAGAAACGTCGCGAAGTCAGACTGGGTGGCCTAGGCAAGCCAAGTAAGCAGCGCCGCTCTTGGGTCCCCTTGGCTCTCGCCACGGTTACTGTAACCATTCTCGCCACAGCAGCCCTTCTTGTGCTAGACCCCAGCGGGTCTGAAGAGAATCCAAACGCGTCCATACCCAACGCAGAACCCGGCGGCCCGAATCCTGCCACTAACAAGACGCTTGCTGACACGCACTCACGGCTTGCCGGGTTGCTTGCTAGCATGACGAGACCGGCCGCAGTCATCACCGTAGATGTCGCCGCACTGAAAGAGCGAGAATGGACCAACGCGATTCCACGGATCACCAACTGGTTCCAGAAATACCTCAAGCTACCGATCAACGACGTCGAACAGATTGTCGCCGTAGGCGCGGCTGCAGATGATTTCTCTATCGCAATCACCACATCGACACCACTCACATCACCGACTCTCACAGAGCGCCTAGGCGTCCCCCATTCCAAGAACGTCTATCATCTAGCCGCGCTCTCAGGACCTCTGGCCGTGAGGCTCTTGGATGATGCAACCCTGATCGTCAGCCACCGAGACAAAGCGAGCGGTCCGCCTGACACCTCACCTCTGCCAGCGCCACTCAAGCAGCAACTACAATCAGCCGCTGGCAACGTCTTACTCAGCATCGATCATGAACTGATCGATAAGGGAAACATCCCATTCTTTCTTCCTCAGGCTGGTGACATGCTTAAGAGTAAGACCGCCACGATCTCCGTGGCAAACTCGGTGCAGCTAAAAGTCGCTACAGAGCACACCACGAACGAGGCCGCCGCCAAGTATGCGAAGGGCTACAGTCAGGCCCTCGCTGGGAGCCTTCAGAGATTCAAAGAAATTGACAAGGCAAACGTTAGTGCAGCCACAAAGAGCATCAAGACCAAGGCAACAGACCAAACCGCTCAAGTCTTCTGGGGCTTCGTCACCGGCCAGGACAAACTAGCCCAGTGTCTCATTGAAATGATTGCTGACCCACTCGGCACCGAAGTCGCCAACGCCTCCGTCCAAGTTCTAAGACAAGAAGCCCAACGAGTCGCTGCCCTGTTCTACACAGCCAAGAATGCAAGGGCACCCCTCGACGGGGCAACAAGCACGGAGTCGGCAATCATGTTACTCATGAAAGGAGTAGAAAGCTCCCAAGACGATTGGGTAGGTCGCCCCTTTCGCACACGAGCCTACTCAAGTTGGGAACGCGAGGTCCTTGCTAAATTCCTCGAGTTTGATGGAAGCGACCTGGAATTTCAACCCAATGGCATCCAGCCAGAAGACCTCGGAAAGGTCATCCAATCACAGCATGCAGCGACCGAAGAGAGCACGCCTGACCCAACCGAAACAAAGTCACGCCTCGACGCCGCCTCGATCGCTGCGGCCTACGACGCCGCGAAAACTGCAGGTGCCCCACTGGAAAAAATCTCTGAATTAGACACGGCTCTCGACCAATTGACTAAAGGCATCGAGACCAAAGGGTCCCGTTTCGCCGTCCAACTGTCGGCCGAAGAACGCGAGCGGGCCAAAGTCTTTCTTCGCATTCAAGGTGACAAGATTATCCTCGTAGAAGCAGCAGAAGAGTAGGTCTATATTGCATTCCATCTACCTAGCAAAAAACCCGCAGAGCACCAACGCTCAGGCCCACTCGTTAAGGTTACGAACTCTCAACTCACTTTCGGTTTCTCCCTGGCCCCACCAAAAGCGACAACAAGCCGATTTCCACCACCATGAGGAGCTCCGAGTCGAGGAAAGTGACGACGCTCTGGAAAGTAAAAGGTCTTATTCGCCGCGCGGCGCTGGAGGGACACAATGAAGCCACCGGCCAGCGCAAGTACCGCTGAAATAGCAAGGATACTGAACCACAGTTTCCCTTTTGAAACAACCTCCACGGCAGGAGCCTCTGATAGGTATTCAGACGGGGCTCCATTCGAGGAGGCATCGAGAATTTGCTCGCCATGATAAACATCCTCAATCCAATAGAGCTTACGTGAGAGTTCCGTCAGGAATCGCTCTAACTGATCCTCAGCATTAGAAGCGACCATCGCTTCGTTGATCGATTCTACGCACGCATTAACCCTTCTAGCCTCTGGAACACGACGCTCGGTCTCTTTACCGAAGATCAAACGGCTCATGCCCGGATTCCCAAAGTTGTAAACCACCAGAACACTAAGAGAATCCCCAAACCACTGCCGATGGATCTCTTGCAAATCGAGATGACTGGGAAGGCGCTGCATCGGCTTCAGCACCATGATGTGCATTGTGGAGCGAGCCTCACGAAAGTGGTAGCCCAGGAAGTGAAGAATCCCGTCAAGACGGGCTTGGGTAAGCAGCGACTGTGGATCCAATACTCGAGCTTCTAGCGTGTCTGGGAAATAACTTTCCACGAGGTCAGCGGGAAGATCTTCAACCGCGCCCAAACTGATCACCTCGGGAATCTGAGCGACTTCTTGAGGGATCTCGGTATGCTCAATGACATCAGGAATTGGGCTTGCCTCATTCCGAGGAAAGAGGGTGCCACCAAGGTCGGGGCCATGCAGCTCCATCTCACGCCAAGCCTCGTCATCCCATTGCGGCAAGGGTGGCGGCGCCGACACAGCTATTCCCAGCAGCCCAGAGAGCCCCAAAGCAGAGAAAGCTGATAGAAGCGAACCCTTCACTCCTACTACTTCCGCTTCGGTTCATAGGGAGGAAATGGAAGCCGATCCGGCGTCACCCGAGCCGCTGTGGTGAGCTTCAGCGCCCCTCCCATCGGTGTCTCGTAGGTAAGCTCTACCATGAAGGCCGTCCAACCCTTGTCCGGAGTGTCAACCGATGCTTTGTAGCTACCATCAGCAGAAGCGGTTAGTGCGCTACTCTCCCAGGTCTGACCCACGGTCTCCAATCGGAAATCACGGGCCTCCACATTTGAAACCTGCCAAAGCTTAACCGACTCCGGACGGTCTTCCGGCTTCACTACAATAGTACTTACATCAGTAAATTCCCACGTGAACTTAGGACGCGCTTTATCCGTTAAGATCAACGCATAGTAAGCTAACAATGTCTCGAATGCGTCACTTCCATTCAGACTGTGTCCTGCATTGGGCACATAGCGAAGATATTTCTCGCCCGGCAGATCTTTAAAATAGAACTGTGAAGAGTCCGGTGTGAAGAATTGGTCGCTTCCTGCATTGATAAGCAACTTTGGCATCTTAAACCGATCTCTATACTCATACGGCTCGACCACTTTAAGGAGATCGGCATACCGCTTGGTGTTCTGCCAGTCCATGATGCCTTCCAGAACATAATCTTCCACCGCTGGAGCAAAGAAGCCGTAGGCTTGGTAGTGATTGTTGAAGGCCGGACGCACATTCAGCGTATCGATCACAAGCGGGACAATGGCTTTCACCCGCTTATCCACAGCAGCGGTCAGCCAGGTGGTCCAGCCACGTTTTGAGCCTCCTGTCACCACAAACTGGTTCACATCAAGAGATGCATTCTCCTTGCATACCTTGGTCACCACATCCATGGCGCGCACCGCACTCTTGGTCATGGGAAGTTGCGCGAGCCACGATACATCGCCCCCCTCAAGATACTTCCTCCAACTAAATGCTATGATCTCATCCTCCGCCTTTGGTTCCTTCTTGGGATCATCCGCAAAGACCAAGGGCTGGTTGGGCACGTGCTTCAACTCGGTGACCACAGACTTGGTAGCCAGAGCAATCTGCACAAGACGCTTGTCAGCGTGATCGGGTATGGCCTTACCATTGGCCCCACCTCCAATCATCAGAAGGCTCACTGACGATGCCACTTTGGCAGGGACAATCACCGTCAGATCGTGCTCCCACGTGGTCCGATTCACCTGATCTTTCGTCAGCCACTTCTGGGACTGCATGCGCACGATGTAACTCGTGTGTGTCGCGCTTTTGACGGTCTTCTCAACCTTGTAGGAGAAGGCGGCATCCGCCGCCTTCACGTAGGCATCTAAGGCTGTTGCAACTTTCACCCCGGACGACTCCGCAAGGGAACGGCCAATCGTTGGAAGGCTTACGAAGCTCAGGAGAGCCAGAACATAGAGCGAGTGGTTCCGTTGCATGTCCTAATAGAAACACCTGAACCGGAATCACGCAAGAACGCTCCTAAGACGGTTCCTCGGACGGGCTCAGCTCCCTGAGCAACTGAAGCGCTTCGCGATAGCGCGGAGCCTCCGCCAACGCATCCAGCGTGTGCAGCTTGGCCCGAGCAGGCTCGGACTCTCGTAGCAGCGAGGCAATCGCGAAATGCACCTGGGCAGGGTTTCTAGGCTTCAGGGTCAGAAGACGCTCATACACGGTGACAGCGTCCAATTTCTGATCGCGAGCAACGTAGCTTTCAGCAAGCGCTTTCTGAGCCTTAGTGATATAAGGATTGATAGCCATGATCCGATGGCACAGCGTTTCCACAGTCTCCCAAGCACCCGCTTCGGCTTCGTAGTCAAGGAGTGCACTCATGGACTCCAAGCGATCCGGAGCCTGCGCGACGAGCTGCGTCAGCGTCTTCCTATGCTTCTCTTTATTCTCCGTCCGGCTATAGAGTCGCACCAGTAATTCATAGGGCGAACCTAATTCCCCATGCTCAGGAAATTTGCTTACCATCTCGTTCAGCAGGGTCTCAGCTTCGTCATACCGTTCCGCCTCGATCAACGCGGAAGCGAGAGCACGCGCACCGTAGTAATTCTTTGGATGCTTCTCTGTCCAGGCCGCTAATTCATCTAACGAAAGTGCACCAAGATTCTCATCTGGCACCTCCCATTCGAAAGCGCCACCATACGCTTGAGCTTTCTGTTTGATAAAAGCAAAGAACGCCTTCTCCATATCCTCAAGTGGCTCGGCATGTTGATTGCAGGCTTCGGAGAACTTCGCCCCTCTGCGTAACTCGCGAATGATCGCGCGGAGCGCTTCCTCGCCAAAGTTCTCCATGAAGTAATCAATAAAGGCAGAACTTTGATAGTAAGCGAACTCCATGTGCAAGCCAGACTTGGGTCGGAGGAACCCGTAGTTCAATTGGCCCAGCGGGATCAACTCATCATCCTGCAGAATCATACGACGGAAATCGAGGTTGAGCTGATGTCCACAGGTCGGGTCCAGGCGACGCTCCTCATAAACCGAAAGCCCTTCTGTTAACCAGCGAGGCATACGATTCTTTGTCGCTCCCAAGGTGACCGCATGACAATACTCGTGCCAAAGAGTGGATTCCCAATTCGTCTTGCCCGTGGCGCCGTTACCAGGCGAGTTCATCGTCACGACCAGTCCAAAGCAGGCTCCGAGGAAACCATCTCCTCCCATAAAGCCAAACGTACGCACAGCGAAGTCTTCTTGGTTCGGAAAGAATTCGACCAGTATCGGCTTGCTAGGCTTGAAATCGTATTTGGCGTGCAACTCGGCCTCACCCTTTTCCAGCAAGGCAACAACACGGTCACCGTAGAGCTTGGCTTCGGCAGACTCCATCCGCACAATGAAGTTCTTACGATTGATCGGCTCATAGTCTTCAATCTCATCGTGAAGCGCGAGCAGGTTGTAGACGGCCACATTGTACTGATCACGATCACTGACTCCTTCTAAAATCAACCAAGCTTCGTCTTCCTCCCCTGTTCGCAAAAGATTCTGCCCCAATGCGATCTTCGCTGGAAGGAATTCGGGTTCGGTCTCCAAAGCGGCCCTTAGATAAGGAACAGCCTCTTGAAACCGCATGAGGGAAGCCATCCATTCGCCAATATGATAGTCAATGCGCGGGTCTTCCACCCGCCCTTTCTTTGCCAATTGCCGGAGGCTTTCTGCCTTCTCTTCATCGGCCTCAATCAATGCCATGACTGCCCGCATGGCGTTGGGGCGAGCATCACCCTCATTGACCGCCTCAGCACGTTCTATTAGTGATATCGCTTCGCTCTTGTCCTCTAGCTCAGCCAGCAAATGGTGCTGCGCCGACAGAAGCAGAGAATCGATATGCCTGGGATTCTCTTCCAAATTCTTCTCCAGAAGCTCCATGGCATGTTTCCGATCACTCTCGAAGAAGGTCTTGGCCAGGGCATAACGTAGGTCCGTATTGTTAGGCTCCAGCTGCAGCCCCTGATCAAAACTCTCAGCCGCCATTTCATAATCATATTTTTCCAGGGCAAGATTGCCGATGTAACGATGCACATCAGCGTTAGTCGGCTGAAGTTTCTGCACACGCTTGTAGAAGCGCTTGAGAATGTCTTTCGGTTCGCCGCCGCCTGCGAGAATCGCAGCCCGCCCAATTTCTAACAAATCCATAGGATTCGAGAATCGACGCGACCTCAAGACTCTGCTCAGATGATCATCAGCCCCCGTGAAATCCCCTTGAGCACGTTTGATGTCATAGTAGAGCATCTGCCCTTCTTGAGTGTCCTCGAAGATCCACTCATCACTAATAGACTCAATCGCCTCCTCATACTTCCCTTCCGCAAGTAAGGATTTGGCTTCCAGCACGACAAAACGGCGATCATCATCAAAGTCTTCCAACCCAGCCCGCGCTGCTTTGATCGCCTCCTTGTAGTCTCCCTTGTGATAAAGATCGCGCACCGATTGAACCGCCTCGGCTGCAGGATCAGGCGCCGCCTCCATCTTCTCAGCCTCCTGAGCCAGCACAGGTGACACGACGAGCAGTCCAGTGAAGAGTAAGCTCTGGAGACATTTCATGTCCCCATTCTAGCGATGAATCCGGTGCCGACAATACCCGAACGCACGATCCCAGGCTAGGAGCGTTCCAACAGCGCTGCTCTTTCTGCCTGAGAAAGCTCGTGCCATGAGCCTGGCTCTTGTTTTCCCAGCTCAAACCTTCCAATTTGCTTCCGAATCAAGCGCAACACTGGATGCCCAACCGCAGCGCCCATCCGTCGCACTTGCCGATTCTTTCCCTCGGTAAGCTCCAGCGCTATCCAACAGTCAGGCACCGATTTGCGAAAGCGGATGGGGGGATCTCGTGGTAGAACCATTGGCTGCGGATCCAACACCCAAGCACGACAGGGTGCCGTGTGATGCCCTTTGATCGTCACGCCGCTGGCTAGTTGGTCGAGCGCGGCTTGCTCAGGGACTCGTTCAACCTGCGCCCAGTAACGCCGAGGGTGCCATTCTCTTGGATGCAGTAGTCTAGCAACGAGAGCCTTCTCGTCGGAAAGAATCAACAAGCCTTCGGAATCCGCATCAAGGCGTCCAATCGGGTAGACATACTTTGGGAGGCCAAACTCGCTCAGCGGCCGATTTGTAGACCCATCCGACGTGAACTGAGAGAGCACTCCATAAGGTTTGTGGAATGCTAGAATCACGACCGAAGAACGCTAGAACTTGTTCGCTTGAAGCACTTCGCCTTCGCCCGAATACCAGTTCACTAGGTTCGTCGTCGCGCGCATGGCTTGCCGCGGCACGCTTTCGTAAGTTCGCGAACCAATGTGAGGGGTGACGATAGCCTTGGGGTGATTGAGCAGTGGATGATCTGCTGCCGGAGGCTCTTCATCAAGCACATCGGTTACGTAACCCGCTAGTTTCCCGGCATTCAAAGCAGCAACGACCGCCTTAGCATTTACCAATTCGCCACGTGCCGTGTTGATCAGCCAGGCATCATCTTTCATCTCTGCAATGGAGTCCTCGTTGATCAAGTCACGTGTCTCGTCAGACAAGTTCGTGTGCAATGTGATAACGTCAGCTTCTCGCAAAACACTTAGTGCAGACTCATGACGGGTGACAGGGTAATCCTTCACAAACGCATCAGGCCAATAGAGATCGAATCCGTGGACCTCCATTTCAAATCCATGCGCACGCTGGGCCATCGCCTGCCCGATGCGCCCGAGTCCAATGATCCCCATCTTCTTCTTCCAAATCTCATGGCCCGTGATCCGCTTCCAACCACCAGCACGGGTGCTGTCCACAGAGGGAATGAGATTGCGAACCCCTGCCAACAAAATACAGAACGCATGTTCCGCCACCGTGGTGTGATTCACTCCAGGGGTAAAGAGCACGGGGATCTTGTGATCCTGACAGGCATCCAGGTCGATCTTATCGAGACCGATGCCGTATTTACTCAGAACCTTCAGACGGGGAAGCATCTTCTCGATGACCTGACGAGTGAACGCATCATCCCCACAGATCGCCCCATCAAAGTCATTTCCCAACTCAAGCATTTCCCCTTCAGATAGTGGACCACGCCTACGCACGATCTCGAAATCCTGACTGTCCAGCAGGGCATGATGATCTCCCGGTGTGTCCTGATATGAGGTGGTGGAAAGAAGAATGCGTTTCATGCATAATGGCTTAGGCTATACGCGATGATTGAAAAGCAGAAATCCATGTCGAGTCTAGAAAGAGCGGTTGCTGGTGGCGACTATGGAGCACAACCGCTCGACAACCTCATGGTAGAGCACAACCTGAGTAATAGCGACGTGGTCGGTGCCTCGTTGCAGCCGGTTACCCACAAGATGATCAACAAGGCAAGGCGCGGTCGGCGTCTCTCAAGAAAGGTACAGATCAAGGTTCTTGACGCTTTCAACCAAGCCATGACAAAGATCCAACATGTCGAAGAAACCCCTTGTTTTACCTTCCAAGACCTCTTCAATTACGATGGACGTTAAGAAATGAGCGCATGAATTCTACCCATCGCCTCCAACTCTGGGCCACCGCAGCAGCCGAAGCGCAAGCCAGCGATGTGTTTCTGAGCGAGGGCGAGCCACCCCGTGTGAGAATCGATGGCACCGTGCGGCCGATTGATGATGCCGAGAACGTCACGCGCGAAGAGTTGGAAGCGCTTTGGGTGTTATGCCAAGGAATTCAGCCCACCAGTCCGCATGACCTCGATGCGCACTGGGACACCGGAGGCTGGCGCTATCGGGTGAATCTGCATCGCCATCTCGGAAAACTAGGTGCCGCCTTGCGCATCATTCAAACGAAGATACCTAGCATGGCTTCGCTCGGCCTTCCCGTGTGGTTGTTAGAAAGCTGGATTCGTCGCCCTCACGGACTCATCCTCGTCACTGGCCCTACGGGTTGTGGAAAGTCGACCTCAGTCGCCTCGATGCTAGAGTCCATGAATGGATGGCTCGAAGGACACATCATCACGATCGAAGAACCGATCGAGTATCTCTTCTCCTCGAAGACAAGCATCTTCACACAGCGTGAGATCCCGGAAGACGTGCCTAACTACGCCACCGGCCTGCGCTCCGCTCTCCGGCAAAGCCCAGATGTCATCTTCATGGGCGAAATTCGAGATTTCGAATCTGCCCGCATCGCCGTGCAGGCAGCAGAGACCGGACATCTCGTCGTCTCGACAATGCACGCCTCCACCGTCGTTGAGACCATGGAACGCCTCACCCACCTCATGCCCACCGATGAGCGTCGGGGAGTGCTTTCACTTCTAGCCACCCAGCTTGTTGGGGTGCTCACTCAGAAATTGCTACCTGGCATCGGGGCCGGACGTCACTTGGTTACTGAGTATTTTCAAAACGGAGGGGCCACTCGCGATTGGATTCAGGACATGGACTATGATCGGCTCGCCGACTTTATTGCCACAGGCCAGATTAAGGAATGCTGCGATTTCCGTGCCAGCCTGATCGACGCATGGCGTTCAGGAGCCGTCTCGAAGGAAACCGTGCTTAATACCGCAGCGAACCCGCAAGAGATAGAGCGCCTCATGCGGGGTGTTTCTTAATTGTACGCCTGGGATGAACATCTCTTCACCCATTTTCAAACAAGGACCAGCTATTCTGGCTGGTGCGTTGATTTTATCCTCGTATCACCGATTCAGTAGCAACCAAGACCGCATAGCACAAGCGTTGGCAGCAAGGGATTTCGACCTCGTCATTGGAATCAGTGCTAAGCACGTTTCCAAACATCACCGGCAATCGATTGTTAGGATTGGAGGGCCGTTCCTTTATTTGCCAGTTACTCCCCATACCAATTCAAAGATCAAGGCAGCGTTAGCGGAGTTCCCCATCGACTCGGGAGCAATCATTTCGAAGATAGAGGACAATGGGAGGATTTTTGAAGTCACCCTATCAGATGGCAATGGCCTAACGTTTGGCTATATGCAGATGCTTGAGGAAGGCCGAAACTATGACGGCTTGATAACCAAGGGTGATGAGCCTACCCAACGAAGCTAGGCGAACTGTAGAACTGTAGAACTCTGAGGCTCCACAAATTAACACACGGACACCATATTACCAATGAATGACGTCATCGACTGGCTACGAGCCGTTAAAGAGCAGGACGGCTCAGATCTTCATCTTACAGTCGATAAGCCACCTCTTGTTCGTATCCACGGCGAACTGCGCAAACTCGATATCCCCTCCCTATCAGCGGAGAAGACACGAGAGGTCATCATCGGCCTCCTAACAGAAAGGCAAAGATCAGAGCTTGAGAAAAATCTTGAGCTCGATTTCGCTCTCAATGTCGACAACGTCGGTCGCTTCCGCGGCAATGCCCATTACAATCGAGGGACATTGCAAGCCGCTTTCCGTCTTATTGCCGAACAGGTACCGACGATGATAGAGCTTGGTCACCGCCCTTTCCTAAAGACTCTTTGTGAAGAACGTGAAGGCCTGATCCTAGTCACCGGCGTGACTGGCTCTGGCAAGAGCACCACACTCGCCTCCATGGTGGAATATATTAGCCGACGCCGCTCGGGCGTGATCATCTCTATTGAAGATCCGATTGAGTATATTTTTGACCACTCTCGATCGATTGTGAAACAGAGGGAACTAGGAGCCGACACCCACAGCTTCTCCATCGCACTTCGTCAAGCACTCCGTCAGGATCCGGATGTCATTCTCGTCAGCGAGTTGCGAGACCTCGAGACCCTGCAGACCGCCGTGACCGCAGCTGAAACGGGGCATCTTGTCATCAGCACGCTGCACACCATCGACGCAGCCAAGTCATTGGATAGAATGATCGATGTGTTTCCTCCGGATCAACAACCGCAAATCATCGCCCAACTCGCAAACGCGCTCAAGGCAGTTGTCTCCCAACGTCTACTTCCTGCCAAGAATGGTGGCGGGCGCGTGCTCGCCACCGAGATCATGGTCATGAATCACGCCGTGCGCGCCGTGCTTCGCAGTCGCAAGTTTGAGCAGATCCCGGGACTGATGCAGATCGGCACCAACGAGGGAATGTATACCCTTGACGAATGCCTGTCCGATCTCGTACTCGAAGAGAAGATTACGCTCGACGAAGCTCTCATTCATGCCCGAGACGCCCACACACTAGAATCTCGCCTCGCACCCGTGAAGAAGAAGCTCTTCGGTTAGAGCAGGCTCACTCGCTACGCGCCGTCAACGGACGAATCTGCTTTAGCATGACGACGTCCCGCTGATCGCCTTTGGAGTCAGGCAACTCAAGGACTTTAAATTCCACATCCACGCCCGCGACCTGTTGATCTGCATACAGTGCCTGGAATTTCGGCACCACCTTTTCTAACAGAGACATAAGCTGTTTGCGATCCTTCTGACTCAAAATCTTCTTCTTACTCAAGGCATAACGACTACTCGGGGTCCTAGCATAGCCGCTTTCCGAGATCCGATGCATCTCGGGTGCGAGACCGGCATTCGTAGGATTCTGGACATTTTCATTGCCTGCATTCGCCACGATCTCGATATCATCGGGCGAATAGTAAAAGACAACGCCCGTCGACTCCTCCTTGCGGTAACTCGGATGGACCAGAACGCCCATGCGTACCGTTTCTTGTATAAGACCGGCCAGCTTCCGCGCCTGATAAGCCTCAGACTTCCAAGCGGACGCCCACACTGCCCGAATGGCGTGCGACACCGTGTCTGTCGGATTGCCATAGGTGTAGAAAGCATGGTGACTCTCATAAAGCCCTGCTCCACTGAAGTCTTGATTGTCTTCAGCATTGGAAGAACTACGGAAACGCAGTTTCACAATGCTTTCCTCCTGCAAGAACTGCGAACGAAGGCGCCCTTCCATATGCTGACGGATGAGTCTCAACAGTTTGTCATCGACGCGATGGTGTTGAATCTGATTTCGGATCTCCCACAAAGCCTTCTGCACCTCTCTGGGATCACGGAGCTGTGTCAGTCTCGCAATTTCCCGATCCACCCCACTATTGCGCACATGCGCCTCATAGAAATGATATGGAATGGCAAAGCCCGGATAAATGTGCTCTTCCCTCGCAGCAACATTCAGAGGCAAACTACTACGAAGGAACGCGTAGTTTGCAGCCTTCGCCCCCACTTGCTTGGTGAGGGAATGCAGCTCCTCAGGTGTTCGCGCTCCTGAAATTTCTACCAGCTCCGAAGTTTTCGATTCGAAGGCAAGCCGCTTTCTGTTGCTAGGCTCACTCATCTCTGGAGGTTCGATCCCAGCGCCTTCCGTGATCACCAATTTCTCTTTCGGCGCTTTGGTGGCCTCGAGCAGGACAAGTTTCCCATCGTAATTAGAATAAGCCTCGACCGCGCCTGGTATCTGCATGAGTGGAATCGGTGGGCGCTGACTTCGAGCATAGCCGTCGTAGTGTGAGGCCTTCATGATGGGGTCTTCAAGAATGATCGCTGCGAAAGAAGCCTCATTCGGCATGTTCAAACCGCCCTTCAGCACCCAAAGGGTTCCGGCTCCATTCGCGGGATCAGCTTTGAGATAATCCGAAATCTCTCGTTGAGTGCTGAAGACCTTCAATCGCCCTCGGGCTTTTCCCGCCAAATGAATATCTTTTGTTCCCGCCAGCACGGATCGATGCTTCTGATAGAACTCTACCTGCAACTGGCCCAGCACTTGCAGAGCGCTCTTTCTTGCTTGTACCTCTAAATAGTTTTCAGCTGTAGGAGTCAGATTGATAAACGCCCTCACCGCATCTCCAAATCCCTCATCCAGCGTCGTATGGGCCAGCCCACTCATGTAATTCAGAAAGCCGTGGAAAGCATGAATCTCCGCCTCACGCCCCGGGCCAAAACGAACCGTCTTTTCCAGTTCCTTGTGTAGCGCCTTCCTCTCCTTCTTGCTATAGAGCCCTTCCAGGAAGAGCAAATCCACCAGCTTCTGCGCCTGCACCTGAGGAGACAACTTGTCTCGTCCCGAAGCAAACAAGCCACCTCCTGAAGCCACAATTTCATTCAGTTTCATGAGATGCGGCACCTCCTCAGAACTCCCCCGACGTGCATATTCGCTAGAGCGCCGTAGCTCACTCAGATGGTTACGCAACTCTAGGCCCAGAGAAATAAAGGCTTCGCCCAGCGCTGCGGGTTTCATAGAACGATGCTGCTTCTTGAGCTCTGTCAGGTTCTCACTTCGAAATGTCCCAAGCTTCTCAAAGAGGACTTCATAAGGAGGACTACCCGAAGAATCTTCCACCCGTTCGCCATAGTAGGTCCGCAGATCTCTCAGGAGAGCATTTAAGGCATAGAGTTCCTTCGCTGGCTGATTCCGCATCGTCGATCCAATATCGGCAATGCGACGCTCACTCTCATGGCCACTACCTAACGTGTCCACATACCTCTTGAAGTCCTCCGACACTTTCGACTGTAGTCTCGCCTTGCCCATCTTCGACGCCAGCTTGTCAATGTAGGCCTGGACCTGCACAACCACATAGGGCGAAATACGATGCGCCTCCTCACGAATCGGGGTAAAGACAGGATCCATGCCGCCGCGCCCCTTCTCTCCACCTAACAAAACCGCCACTAAACGCATCCGATTGATCAGCCCACCTGAGTGCGATTGCCCAAACGTCTCCACCAATCGCCTCCTCAAATAGTAGCTGCTGTTCTCCCTGACCCCACGCAGCACGTATGACTGAACAAGGTGGTTACAGTCGTCGATATCGTGCTGCCGGTAGGCGAGCTTCCGATCCTTCTTAATCAAGTCATTCTGGACGATCAATGAGCTTAGGTCAGCGTCTTCACAGCCCCGCCCCCCCAGCTTGTAGAGACTCCTGACCGGCTCAAAAACCTGATTAGCCGTCTTCTCACTCCCATGTGGAACGGGAATCACACGGCGTCTCACAACCGAATAGGAAGATCGACGAGGGTTGGGCTGCACCTGAACAACCTGCTCGTGGTATCCCCGCATCAGCTTCTTCGAAGACGACTTCGCCCTGCGATCGCGGAAATGATTAAAAACCACCACCGCAACTAGCACTATAAACCAAACTCGGAAGATATGTTTCATGACCCAATGCACGGAAGAGCAGGCGCAGTAGCCCCACCACGATCAACACAACCAGGTCATCCAAACTCGCTGCCGACGGATTTCCAGGCAAATCTCGTGCCTAGATTGGCCAAAACGAACAGCGTCTACGTCTCACCGCTACTCTTCCGTGTACTGATACGTCGCAAAGAACATCTCTTCAAAGCTCTGGTCACCCCAGCGAACCTTCTTGCTCGGGTCGGGATTATGAGGATTTTGGGCTGAATTGTCCCAAGCATTTCGGACGATCATCTTTGTGCCCTTGGACAGCTTCATAGGTTCTTCTAGAACATAGGTGCGCTGCCAGTTGAAATTGTAGTTTGGCACCGAAAGAAGATCACGTTGCTCGCCGTCTGGCATCTGTGCATGAAAGCTCATTCGCTTGCCACGGTAATGCATGTGGGGATTCATTGCATACAGCATGATGTCCTTATCAATCGCACGCTTATACTCAATTCCGTAGTCGTTAACATGGGGACGAATCTCGAAGCGCGGGTTGATGATGACCTTCGTGAACACCTCTTTTTTGACCTCGCCCTTGGCCAAGAAAAATCCTATTTTTGTCTCATCGGTCTCTTCTTTTCCTGACGACGTGTAATGTAACTGAAACTTGAGTTCATAGCCACGAGGCAATTTTACACCCATCCCATCTGGCGCGGGCCATGCCGCCGTCCCAGGTGCATACCCGGTGAAAAATTTGCCGTCACCACGCTGCCGGCTTCCCTTCTTCTTGCCTGTAACCACAACGTGGTGAAGTACATTCTCATTACCAGGATTAACCTCCATCCCACGAAGCCAAACATCGCTATCAAAAGGGGTTTCCATCCGAACATAGCGATAAGGATGGACGCCTTCTGCTGGAACTTTTTGGAGCGGAAGATCAATGACGTGGTCGGGCGTGCCTAAACGCCACTCCACACTTTCAGGCTTGTATCCCACCAAGGGATCCTCGCCTTCCCCTCGAGGGGCCCCCGAATCGATCCAGGCAAGCAAAGTCGCTTTCTCCTCTGCGGTCAATCCCTGGTCTTCGGCGAATTTGCCAACGTTAGGATCTGCGTGCCAAGGCGGCATCTGTCGCGTGATGATCACCTCTTCCATCATCTCAGACCAGCCTTTCACTTTCTTGTAACTCGACATGGGGAAAGGCCCGATACCACCCTTCGTGTGACAGGTCACACACCGCTTCTTAAGAATGGGTGCGATGTGTTCGGCATAGGAAAGCTCCGATCGGGGCTTCTCCAGGGATATCTTGCAGCCGGGGGCCTCGGTCTGTGGCGTCGTGGGCACTTCTCCCTTTAGAAATGCATCGAGCGCAGGGATCAGATAGTGTTCGGAAGCCTTTGGCTTCTCTTTCTGATAGTGGAGCCGATCATCGATGCTCCCGCGATAGACAATCTTCTTCGTCTTGGCATCAACGAGAAGTGCCTCTGCCGTACGTGTGAGCCCAAGCTTCCGAGCCATCACCTGGGCTTCATCGATGAGGATGGGGAAATCCATCTCAAAAGTCTTCGCCTCCTCACGAATCCCATCACGCGTGTCCTGGAGGTTCGCATTCAGGAAGATCATCCGGATGCCGCGCTTCTCATAGCCTCCGCGGAGACGCTTCAACTCCGGAATGCGCTTCCGCACAAGCGGGCATCCGTTGCCATGGACAAAGATGAGAATTCCCTTGGTGCCAGGAGTCCTACACAGGTAGTCGAACTCGTGGAATCGGCCTTCATGATCGAGCATCGCGAAGTTCGGAATTGCTTCTGTCGTAGCGTGAAGGGGAGCCACGCCAAGGGCTAGGAGGAAGAAGAAACGTCGGAAAAGCATGGATATCGAATATACTACTACGAAGACCACAGGGCCACCGAATTGTCGTCCGACAACGTGTAACAAATTGTTTTCAGCGTAGGGCCGCTCCATCCGCCCCGGAAGCATCGGACACCACCATCACAACCTCCACTGCCTGGGCAGCAGTAATCTCTACCAACGGCCCCCGGATCACTGACCAAGAGTCTGCGGCCGCCACTCCTAGTGGGCCAGCACCACTTCGCCCTCGTCTTCAAGCAGAAGTTGGCGCTCATCCAAAACATAGGCCCCACCCATGTAAGTGTAGAGCGCTGGCACAAACCGCCCGCGTTCTTAAATTCGGAGAGCGGCGAGACTAGCATAACCGTTCTCCATCGCATCACCTTTCACTTCTGGGCAACTTCTGGATGGGAACCGGCCAATGCAGTCCCAGCTCAGACCTTGCTGACGGAAGACATACACATCCCCACCATCAGCAGTGTTGGCGACCAGATTGAAATAGATCAGCAATTTACACAAGCCGTCATCATTGATCGATCCACCAGTTTCACGATGTATCGATCAATGACAGGATCAATCAGTGCGCGACGTTTCAGTCCATCATCCGTATCGACCGTCTCAAGTTCGCTCGCGAGCGTTTTCAACGCTGGTTGTTGTTGGATAATCATATCGAACAATCGGTAGATCATGCTCTCGCGCTGAAGCAGTACGTCCTCTCCATGATCGACCGAAAGCTCTAGGGCCATGATCGCTTCTTTGCTCATACCTATAGAATACCTCAAAAATTCTCTACAACTTTCAGAAATCCATGAGTCATGAAGCACAATCTGAAAGGGACAACGACAACGGTATGGAACCGTTTGACCAAACTGAAGTGTCATCCTCCGAGAGGTCACGGGACAAACACCTCAGGCCGGCAGCAATTCCAAGTATCACCAGTACCGTTCCCAATTCTTCGCAGCATGAAAATCTTCCAGCCTAAGATTAACTCATTCCCAGCAGAACGAACGCCCTCATTCGTTGCCCAAGCGAAGCGAGACCTCAATCCAGAATTACCGAGAAAGCTTCAATTCCACAGCCTGCTCGTCAAGCCCCAAGGAAAGATCATCCTTCGTCCAAAGCTTCCCATCGGGACCTGCGGTCCGCACATCCATCAGCTGAGCCGAGAGCGGGTGGAAGTAGTAAGGCGTCCCCCACCTGTCTAGCAACACGCCGTCTTCATCGAGAGAAGAGTGATTCCTCGGAAAGAGAACCAGCTTCTTCGCATTACTCCCTAAAAGCTGGGCAATGATCTCTTGATTCTCGCTGCCAACAGGGTTGGCCTTGAAAACAAAGCGATAGAGTTCGAACAGTTGCTCAAGAGAACGGAGATCAATTTCAGCGCCCTCGGATTCCGCGTGCAGGGAGTTGGCAATGCCTATTGCATCACGCATGGCCACATGACCATCGGGTAGTGTCTCAAGGCGAGGATCCTGCGAACCGACCAAAGCTGGGTTTGTAACCTGATCAGGATCGCCAGTTGACTCCCCGTTCGACGCACCTCCAGAAGAGCGTTGCCAAGACACCACGCCCCCACCGGCTGCTAGCAGGAGCACACCTATGATAATCCAGAACCGTTTCCCCATCCTATCTACGAAAGCAGGTCGAGAAACTCCAGACCGCTACCGCTAGCGAATGGACTATCAAAACGGCTAAGATTAGGAAGAATAGTGGCCATTTGATCACCCTGAGTCCCATTGCCCTCAACTCCAAACCATTTAGCAATGACAGCTGCATACTGATCGACAGCCGTCGTGGGGATCCAACGCCCGCGACTCCCCGAAGGAACATCGTCGGCACCGCCGACCGCCAGTTCAGGAAAGGCTCCATACACTTGCCCTCCCTGAACCGCACCGCCAAAGAGGAAAGCATGCGTTCCCCAGGCGTGGTCGGTTCCTGACGTGTTCGCATCGTTCCCATTCGGAGTCCACGTGCGGTTAAAGTCAGAGGACTCAAACACCGTGACGTCGTTGTAGCTGAAATCAGGATCTTCGACCGCCATCTCTTTGAGCGCCTGGTTGAAGGCTCCCACCGCCGTATCGACTTCTAACAGAAGGTCAGGCAAGTCTTGAACGATGTCCTGATGATTATCAAAACCACCAATGTCGCAGAAGAAGATCTGCCGCTTGTTACCCAGGCAAGCCCGCCCCGCAATGAGCTGGGCAACCATCTTGAGTTGGTTGCCCAAGTCGTGGTTGGCGTTGTAGGTATTCCAAATAGCGTCGTAGTCCACGTTGAGGTTCGCCGCCTCCATCGTCGCTGCGGTAATGATTGCCTCGTTCTCTCGCGCACGGCGTACCACCGTATTGTAGCCTTCTTCTAACAGATGATCATGAGTGAAATTCATAATCCGTTCAAAGGCTTCCAACCGACGCCCTGTCGAATTCGTTAAGTAATTTCCATTCGCATCGAGGGCGTTCGCATAGGGGTCAGGATTGTTCTGAAGCCCGTAGCCAGCTAGGCTAATGGCTCCACTCGTCGTGACGGCGTACTGCGGGACGCTCGCTCCAGGAGCGACCAGAAAGTCATTGTTCCCGGCCGCCGTGATCAGCATCGAGGTTTGCGACCCCTGGTTGTCACCATGCAATAGGTCTGCAATCCGGCCTCCCCAGCCTGACGTGAATGGCTTGTCAGAGATAGAGGACATCCACTCATTGACCTGGTCAGAGTGCGAGAAGAGCTGCAGTGGCAAGACGTTCGTCCCATAGTTCCCAGGATCCGTCGGATAGGCCAAGGTACCGACGTTGGTGACAAAAGCCAAATCCCCATCGTTGAACATCGACGCCATGTTATTGCAGTTCGGATGCAATCCAAATTGCTGATCAGCCGCCGAAGGGACGTTCAATTTCGTATTCGTAATCTGCGCTTCAGGTACTGCAACGACCCCGCGATCCGTTTGGTAGGCCGAGGCTTGTGGATTCGCGCCAATAGGAATCACCACATTGTTCATGTCACAGCCGCCACGGAGGAAGATACACACCAGCGCTTTGTAATCGTTGCCGATTCCCGCTCCAGCCGTGTTTGCAGCCGCGTCCATCAACCGGAGATGAGCCAACGTATTGACCATCGCATTGATTCCCATGGTGGCGCAGGTACTGCGCGCCAGGAAAGAACGTCGTGAGACTTTGTAAGAAGTGCTTTGGCTCATGGAGTTGGAAAGGGCTGCTATTTCTTGATTAGATACTCCGGCGTGATGCTAAGCATGTGGACCCCATAGCGAAATTTGGCCCGGCGGTCCGAGGGATCGTTGCTAGGATTATTGTACGGATTCCCAAACGCCGCAGTCAGATAATCGATAAGGATCTCGCGCGGATTCTTCAGGAGATCATCCACCCCCGACACGGTGTCATCATCATCGTCACTTGGATCATACGGATACCGTTCTTTGAAAAAGCCTAACGTCAAACGCTCATCCAACTCATCTAACAGCATCTCATCGGCCAGCGACTCTGCCGTGCGAGTGGCCGTTGGGGTGGGTTCCGTATTGGGATAGAGGAGATCTGCCCAGTCTTGCGACTCCATACGCACGCGAGCATTGTGATCCCAAGGTCCCGCACCCATCTGCCCAAAGGCCGACCGTTGATTGTCTTGATTGCCACCCAGCTGCGTAAGAAACTGCCCCTTTGCTCCGGAAGTCGCATTCCATTGGACCGCGAAGGAACGCATGAAATTGATATTCTTAATCACACCCACTTCATTGGCCAATTGCATCTCGGGAGAAACCATGGCGGCTGAGGCAATCGGACCACCAGGACTATAATCGGGAAGGAACCAATTAAAGACCGTCGCTTGACGATAAGGCGTCATGTCGAGGGCAGCGGTCTCTCCCGTATGGGTGGAGAAGAAACTGTAGCGCGAATTAAACTCAAATTTGGATACTTCAGAAGTAGGATAGCCGAAGTTGGTGAGGTAGATGTCAGGGTTCGAGTAGTCACCAGGAGCTGTATCGAAAGGAGGATCCGTTGAGGGCTCCATCGGAATGAGCGAGTAGGAATCAAAGGCACGTAGAAGCTGCATGTGAGCCTCGAGCGGTGGCTTCTTCATCCCAAAGACCGTTGAATTGATATCGGGCACACGTGCTTCGGGATCTAGCAGAATAGCCTTGATCGCCTCTCCTAGATCTCCCTCGCTTTGTTTGAAGGCGGTAGAAACTCGATGTATGTAATCACGTGTTGGATTACTCGTAACAAAGCGTTGGATCAGCCTGCGACTGATGAATGCAGGCGTGCTTTGATGACTGCTGCCCATGTCAAAATCAGGCATACCATCACCAGGCTTCCCCGCGAGCCAATCCATGGCTGCCTCGATGTCTGCAATCCCTCGCATATCGAGATCTGCAATGGCCGTGTTATCGATTTCTTTCCCACCTGCCATGATCTTGACGCCTGGATCATGATAGATGCCAAACATCTTCATAGGATAGTTGTACTGGTGTCCGTAGTACTGAGAACCGTTGTTCTTGTTGAAGTTGGTATTCTCTAGCAGTTCATCTAACGAACTTACTCCCCACTGTTCTTTGTTGTCCGCATACTTGGCGAAACTCTGCCCAGTGAGTACACGAGCAAACTCTTGGATATCGTCATTTGTATACGTCGGAATGGGCAAGCCATCATTTCCAAGCTTGAGCGAGCCATCGGACCAGAGCACGAACAGACCAATCGAGAAGAGCTGCATATTCTCACGCGCAAGATTCTCATCGGGGAACACATCATCCTCACCATCCATGTTCGAATCAAAAGCCTGCTGGTTCTTCAAGCTACTCAGCCAGCGTCCCATCACCGGGCTCCAATTAGCGTATCCAAGGATGTCACGATAGTAGTCGAACGCATGGTAAGCTAACATGTCCATGTAGTGCGCCGTGCTCAGCCCTCGCTGCGAAAGGGTATTTGCAGAGGCTGAGGTCACCACGATCTGCTGCAAGGCATAGCCCATCTTCTGTCGGAGCTGGTCATTTGCATTGAGATAGACGTTCCAGAGCCCGCGTCGACGATTGTTACCCTGCGGTTGACCCAGCCCATTCACCTGCTGCCCTAACTGAATCTCATGATTACTCAACGGATAGTCTACCGTAGGATACCACTCTTCGGGATTCGCACTCATCCGATCCAACGTCGCCCATGTCGAAGGAAGCGCAGGCGTGTTGATCATATTTCCCTGGTAGGTGGCCGATGGATTGCGGCTACTGTCAAAGTAACCACGGAGCTTCCATTCTTGTTGGTCCGCAGCCAATACCTGATCCTTCAGGAAAGTCTGAGGAACGGCCATCTGAGCATCGATCCACGCCTCAAAGGCTGTTTCTCGATGATAGCCGGCATTCGTCAAGCGCTCCGTTAGAATGGCTCCCAGGAGATCCGCCACATCGCCATCCGTGGCTCCGAACGTCGCTTGGTTCAGAAATCGGCGCACTTCCTGCTCTAACGCGACACCACTCAATTGCGAATACGGATCGTAAGGATCTGCGTCACCTGGATCGCTTGAAGTTCCCGAAGTTTCGGTGAGGAACGCCCAAATCTCACCCGCAGGCTCATTCACCGTATGGATGTTGAGGTAGAGAGGCGTCTCGCCATTCACTTGGAACAGGGATTCAATCACAGCCTGCTTGCCCAGTGATCCGGTCGAGCCCGTCAGATCCCACGGGTAAGCTTGAATCTCGCCGATGTAGGGAAGCGCCCCCGGCTCTGGGCCGCTCTCGCCGCCAGGCTCATTCGTCACCGCGTAGATGATGTTGCCAGGCGTGTTGCCAGGATTCGATTTGTGCACATGGGAGTCCTGCTGCGGAGAGGTGAGATTATTGAATTGGTTCGCCAGTAGCAGCTCCGTCTTGGGGCCATTGAGAACGGCACTAGCAAAGCCATTTCCATTCGTCTCCCCAGCACACTTGCCATCTTTCGAAAAACTACCGACAAACAGCGTCGTATTGTCAGGATGATCGGGAAAATCGTAGAGCAGGACATCGGCCACGTCTTGGAGATCGAGCTCATACTCACCTGTCGGCGAAGCCTGCAAACGCCGACGAACAGTCTCACGAAATTCGTGATCGCTGTCCGGATTCGCCTTCACGGTAAGCGGGTAGGAAAGCACTCCAAAAGGGAGCGTGACGACAGTTTTGACCACTGTGCCATCGGGTCGCTCCAATGAGTAGTCGCTCGGCTCGGCCGCTTCCTCAGGCGCGGCGACAATTTCAGAGGCTATGCTCACGGAAAGCGGCTGCAAGCCCCCGCTTCGTTGGAGCACCATGCTTCCGTGGTCATCCCCACCTAGAGGAGCATTGTCTTCATAGGCCGCATCATCAGCAACCGAGAGACTGACCACATCTGGATCATCGATGCCGACTAGCGCAGCGCTCAACAGCGCCCCATCATTCCTCCCATTCGTGGATTCCGCATCGGCAAAGAAGAAGACGCCATCTCCGGGAAGCTGCGCCTCAGCCCAGTCTGTGATGCCATCGCCATCCTGATCCTGGTCAGCCACACGGACTCGGAAGAACTTTCGCATGCCATCTATACCTAACCCTGCCACAATACCTTCCACGTACGGTTTTAGAACTTTGGATGGAACAACGGCAATCTCGTCCGCATCGGTTCCCTTCCATCCCAACTTGGCATGATCTAGTCCCACCCCCTGGACATGACGCACTTCAAAATAACGTGGAACGCCTTCTACAAGCGAAACACGATCAAAGACCTGTGACCAACCCGGTTCCGTCAGATCCGTCGGCTTCTCCTGCTTGATCACATCGATGTCATCTGTCGTCGACAACCACAGCTCACTATCACCACCACTTTCGAGATAGAAACGATAGTCTCCCGATGCGGGCGGCACGATGTAGCCACGCATTCGACCGCCATAGTAATCAGCCACTCCCGCCGGAATCTCTGTTTGCGTTAGCGCCTGGGTCGCGTCCGGCGGCGTCCCATCCGTCAACTTCGCGTTGAGGGCGTTGATTCCGCGGATACCGATCCAAAGTTCATGAAAAACCGCTCCAACAATTTCAGGATTCTCCCCTTCCTCAAAACGCACGGTCAGAGAGTCTCCCGTACCGTGTAGACTTGGTCCGAAATCGATAAACGCCAGGTCTGACGGCGTGTCAGCAATCTCCATCTGATAGAGTTTACCCACCTGCGTGTCCCAGGTCACCCACATCGTCCCCGTTTCATCGAGCATCTGCTCGGAAAACTGGTACATCTTAGTACCATCGTAAGGGTCCGTCCCTGCAACACACTCCATCAAGTTTGTTTGACCGTCGCCATCGGCATCCCCCTCTGGCGTCAGGTCACCCGCACCAAACCGTTCCTGCCAAACGTCGTCTAATCCATCTCCATCCACATCAATGATCGCTTGCGCTAGAGTCGCCAAACCACAGCTCATCGCCATGAAGATGAGTCGGTTGAGCAGCGTGATGGGGGTCTTGCGGACTGCCATGAAGGGGAAGAGTAAACTATGGTAATTATAAAGACAAACGCTTTCGGTAAATACGCGGCTACCTCGACAAAGCTTACAGAAAGCCGGGGCGACGTACCTCCGAAAGGAGTAAGTCCCACTCCTTAAACGGCTCATGACCTGAAAAGGTCCAAAGAATCTTCCCGTCAGCCCCCAGAAGCAGGGTCCCATGCATCGCCTCGCCCTCGAACCCGTCCCAATAGCGAAAGTGCCTGAGCACCTCCATTTCGGAGTCTGAAAGAAACTCAAACGGCCACCTAGTCTCCTCTGCAGCATCAAGAAACGCCTTCACCGCATCCGGCCGGTCTGGGCTCACGGCCAGGATCTCCACGTCGACCTTCTCGAAAGCCTCCGCTTTCTTGGCCAGCTCCTCAAGTTGCTCCAGACAGAAACCACAATGCACGCCAATAAAGAATTGCACTAACAATGCCTTTCCACGCTTGTCTTCTAGAGGCACGACATTTCCATCTTGGTCGAGAAATCGCGCTTGCTCAGGCTTTCGATTACGCCACCACTTTGGCCCCATGGCCTCGACACTCTCCGGTTCACCCCCTGGCAAAGTGATTGTCTGACCAGGCAACGTCCAACGCTCTAGCAAGCCCACCTTATTCGCAATCGGCCGCACATGCCCCCAGATCGGCAAATCAGAATCGCCCAATGCCGCAGACTTCCGAAACGCCGTGCTGAACACGAGCCTCGCTTCATCCTCCATGTCCACTTCAAGCAACAGCGAAATGGCATGGGCAGCGATTAAGGGAGCATGGCCATTCGCACTGAGAAACTGAAGCATGTCGGCGGCCGCTTCGTTCGCCAGACCACCCCGAGCCAGATTTGAAAGGTAGTACTCGAGAGGATACACGTCCGATAGGCTCGTCCGATCAACACCCTTGGACGCCTTCCCATCATAGACACGAACCATCTCGCGCCCGTGACCTGCGAGACGCTTTAGCTCAGACTCTTTTTTCACCTTGCCCGATGCCAAGAGTTCACGAAAGAGGGTTTCAGGCCGTGTTAGATCGTCACGCGTCTTACTCAATGCCCTCGCCACCGCGTGCTTTGCCAGGCAGCCTAGCATTTGAAGTATTGGCTCCTGAGAGTTCTCACTCCACTGCTCTCCCATCGTCTCCAGAGCAGCCCAACGTTCCCCTCGGATCAGAATTCGAAAGCGCATCTTGGCGAGATTCGTCGCCGTGAACCGTTCCTGTGGCTGAGGGAACAAAGGCGAACGCTCCGCCCCAGGTAGACGCGGAACGCGTTCCAGAACCTCCAACCAATCCAAGGCTTCTCGTATCCGCCCCACCAAGACCAAATTTGACAAATGCTGCAATACAAGAGGCTCGTAGGCCTCTTGATAAGCGGGAAGCGACTTTCGGGACGCGGCTTGCCGATGCAGTACGCGCAACCCCATCTCGCTCGCCGCGATGCTAGAGGCGTGTTGCCGGGAAGCAAAGAGCGCGGCACTCGCTTGGGCATACATCTGCGGTTCCGAGTACCCTTGCTTGAGAAACTCCAGCGCCGTAGCGCTCGACTGATCCGGCGCAAATCTCTGGTGCAACTTGATGAAGTGAACCTGCGAGGGATGAAAGGACGAAGCCTTCGCGATCACTTCGCCTAACAAATCCAAACCCAACGCAAAGTCTGGTCGATCGTTGGAGGCGAGCCAGCGCCCAGCTAGCGTCCGCAGGAGCATTCCCTTGGCCTCAACGTCATCTGGATAGTCACGAACCAAATTCTCCAAATCGGCTGACAAGTGCTTCTCCCGTTCCCGCTGCAATTTCAGCCCCTCGCTTGAAATGGGATTGCCAAGCGGGTCGTAGTAGTCTCGGTAGACACGTAGCCATGCCTTCTCGCGCTTTGTCAGTCTCGTTTCCTCAGCGAGGTGCAACGCCCGCTCCACGTACAATTCCGCTCGTCGTGGCACTCTCTCATTTACAAGCGCCAATCCCAGGAAAGCCATGGGGCACTTCGGGTCTAACCGAACAACCTCCCGGAAACAACGCTCAGCCTCAAGCATCGAGCCCAAGTGAAACAACCCTAGCCCCTGATCAAACCACTGCCTGACTTTATCAGTCTCTGTCGCCTGGTGGGTGACGGGAAAATGAAGTCCCTCGACATCTAACAAAGCCCCCGGTTCGGGAGACTCGTACGGTGGCAGGGAAAGCGCTTCCTCGACCGTCTTCGGAGCGTTCTCATCAATCCGCTCGATGATGGGAGCCAGGCAAGGCAGATCCTGAAATTGCCGACGCAACGAGGGAAAGTCCCCCTGCCCCTGAACCGACACCAGTAAGCAGGCCAAGAACCAAAGACAGAGTCTGTACTTCGTCTGCATCATCCTTGCTTATCCCCGGCGGAATCCCTGTCGAAGCTCAGCTCGTGAAGTGGCCCCCAAAGTCACCACTGACGCCGCATAGGAACCTAACCCAACGACTATAAGCGCCGTCAAATAGACAAGCCGCATCGGACCACCGGCGGCAAGAAAATTGATCTCGACGGCTTGATAGAGCAGCATCAGCAGGGAACCCATCAGCACACTAGAAACAACGATCCTCCAGATGCGATCCTTCAAGCGCGGATCAATCTTCAAATACCCACGACGGCGCAGTCCGATTGCTAACAAAGCCACGTTCACCCAAGCCGCGATACTCGTGGCCAAGGCAATCCCCACATGCCCCATCTCGCGAGATCGCAACAGGCTGAAGAGGATTAAACTAAAAACGATGTTCGTCAACACCGTCGCTCCTGCAATGTACATCGGCGTCTTCGTATCTTCCCTAGCAAAGTAGCCTGGTTGCAAAACCTTCACCAACACATAGCCAGGTAATCCAATCGCAAAGGCACTCAACGCAGGAGCTGTTGCCAGCGTTTCCCACTTCGTGAAGTTACTCCCCCACTGAAAGACACCCGAAATGATGGGCATGGCGATCACGATCAAGGCTATCGCCGCCGGCAGCGTGATAAGTAGTGAATACTCCACCCCACGATTCAAGCTATCCAGTGCCTTGTCAGGCTTGTTCGCCCGAAGCGCCCGCGTGATCTCCGGCAGCAGGACTACTCCAAAGGCGATCCCCACCATGCCCAGTGGCAACTGATAGATGCGCTCCGAGTAGTAGAGATAAGAAACCGCATTTGACTGATGCGTCGCAATGATCCCGCCAATCAGTAGATTGATCTGCTGAATACCCGCGCTGAGAATGCCAGGTCCCATCAGGAGAAAGAGCCGTTTCATCTCGGGCGAAATCTTGGGCTTGAGCAGCCGAATGCCATACCCATGCTTTCGACAAGTCCACCACAACGCTGCTAATTGAACAAAGCCTGCCACAAACACACACCACGCAAGCACGTGGCCCGGATAACCTAACATAGGCACAAATATGACCAGCCCGATAATAAAGATCACGTTAAGCATGATCGGCGCAGCTGCCGGCATGCCAAAGATCCGCACTGTGTTTAGGACACCACTAAGATGCGCCGCCAAAGCCATGCAGAGAAGGTAAATGAAGGTGATTCTCGCTAATGTCACCGTGAGCGGAAACGTCCCGGGGTCATTGCGGTAAACTTGTAGCTTGGCCTGCGACTCACCTTCAACCGCTTCAAGCATACCCTTAAGTTGAAGCGTCACGAAATCGTGTTGCGCTGGCAGTGTAAACCGAATCTCCCCACGCTCAGTCAGCCGGAGTGATTGAGAATCCGCGTTTTCTTTGTCAGCAACAGACATCAAAGAGACACGCTCACCTGACTTCTTTACCAGATCTGCCTGACCAAATGCTAATTCAGGTACCTGCTCGCCGCGGACATCATAGACGAGATACACCTCCTTTACCCCCTCCACTTTGATAGCCTCCTCCGCAACGATCGCCGCTTGTCCCGGATCAACCCACCCACTGTCAAACTTCGCCTTAAAACCAGGGGCGACGAGCGACATGATCCACCCCATGCAGGGAATCGCAATGACCGTGCCTACGCCAAGCACGAGAGCAAGCATCGAGAATGTGTGCGAACCAAACGCTATAGCCTCCTTCTTCCCGTCATTCTCTAACTTCTTAGCAAAAAGCGGCACAAAAGCTGCATTGAACGCCCCCTCGCCAAAGATCCGCCGAAACATGTTCGGAAAGCGAAACGCTGTAAAGAAGGCGTCTGTGATCAGGTTCGCCCCGACAAAGCGAGCAATCAGCATGTCCCGCAGAAATCCGAGCACCCGGCTAATTGCCGTGAACCCACTCACCGTCGCTAAAGATCGTAATTGCGCCATCGTCGTCTGTTGAATGGACTCCTACGGCCGAGATCTTGTTCAAACAAATGGAATCCCAGGCATCGTTAGACTCAGTAAGCGCCCATCCCTGAATTCAAAAACCCAAGACGGCGACAAATCACCAATACACCCTAGCCGAAACCTCACCATGTGCTACGCTCCCATCCTACAGATGACTTGGCTACTTGGCGTAGGGTGCGCCTGTGGCGTCCTCAAAGGCCTAGCGTTTCCTCAGCGAGCTTCCAATCAATCCACCACGGGAGAAACAACGAACACGGCCCAATCCGCGAAGCACTCGCAAGCAGTTCCCCCCCCAGTCAACACCTTCGCTAACCGGATCCAAAGGGAACAGACTCACGCCCCAGGTAACACAAGCCTCGCCCGATGATCCCCTCGTCTTCACCACGGCAAACACCTTCTCCACCACCGAATGGCGCGTCATTCTCACCCGCGGGGCTGAACTCAAAAACCATTGGCAACCATCCTTTCTTTCCCACACATACGTCGCACCAACCGCCAAACAACTTCAAGAGAGGATCTTTAAGATCGTTCAGCAGGCTCGCCCAAGAGCTATCCAAGAAGCTCGGGCAATAAGGCTTCAATGCTCTCATTGGAGCCATGCTCTCAGACGTCTTTGGCGAGGGCGGGTAAAGGCCATTTATAGCCTATTCAAAGATCTCTATAACATAAAAAAGTCACCGCTTGATCACGAACTAGCAGAGATCTTAGTCCGCGACTACATCCAAGACCTCTGCGGCATGAACGAGCGAGCGGCCAAACTCCAAACAGTGTCAGGCAAGTATCCTTTTGTCCTGCCAGAAGGCTCCACCGGCAAGCTCCAAGTATGGCACGCGTCCAGTGAGCAAGACGACATCATCTCTACCACCGTCACGCCTATGATGAAATGCTGGTTTCCCACAGAGAACGGCGAACCTGGCGAAGGCACCTGGAAACCCATCTATTTCAAATGGGTCAATGGCAAGTTCGTGCCCGAAAAGGCTAAAGGCACAGCCTCTCTAACAGAACATTTAAAAAAGACCACGCAGTGCAAGAAGGCGGCGACCGTGTGCACCGCTCTTCCAACTCGACATCCCTCACATCGCGCCAGGCATCAAATGCTGCCTTGTCCTGCAAACCAAGCGCCTGTTCAAGAGTGGCCTCACGGAAACCGTCCAACACTTCGCCGGCGTGGTGAACCCTTCCTAATCTCTCTCGTGACCCAAAGCACGAGCAGCGTCCAGATTCATCTGGGCGCTGCTCATTTGCATCCAAAAGCCCCCATCAGACCCACGCTGCTGCTCCCGGCCTTGGATTCCTAGGTTTTAGTTGAATAACCAAGGGCTCAATGCATGCTTGGCCGCTCTCTATCGAGCAATGAGTTCAGGGCCAGCCATACAAACACTTCCCGGGTTCCGCGATTTCTATCCCCAGGAATGCGCCACCCGGAACTACCTCTTCTCCCAGTGGCGCGACCTCTGTCATCGTTATGGTTTTCATGAGTATGAGGGGCCCATTCTCGAGTCGACCGACCTTTATCGAAAGAAGAGCGGCGACGAGGTGGTCGAGCAGCTCTTTGCCTTCACCGACAAAGGCGACCGCGAGGTCAGCATGCGCCCAGAATTGACACCGACCTTGGCCCGGATGGTCGCGGCGAGACAGCGTGAGTTCAAGAAGCCCATGCGTTGGTTCAGCATCGGTCCCTTCTTCCGCTTTGAGCGTCCTCAAATCGCCAAAGGACGGCTCCGGGAATTCTATCAGTTTAACTGCGACATCATCGGCGAAGATTCTGAAAACGTGGATGCGGAGATTCTTTCACTATCCATCGACTTAATGCTTTCGCTAGGTTTTGATCAAGACGACTTTGTTGTGCGCGTGAGCGATCGTCAGGCCTGGATCGACTTTGCAGAGGAGGCCAAAGTCTTGGACACCGAGACGTTTCTCCAGGTCATCGATAAGATGGAGCGTGAGAAGGAAGCCAAGACGGAAGAGAAACTCTCCAAACTGGGCACCTCGTTAGAATCCGTGAAAGCATTCATGGCAGAAGGAGTGGCTAAAGTGCCACGCCTGGCGCGACTCTTTGAGACACTCAAGGCTCAAGGCAAGGATGGCTTTTGCAAAGTCGATTTAGGAATTGTGCGAGGGCTCGCTTACTACACGGGCGTAGTCTTTGAGATCTTTGACAAGAAACATGGCCTCCGCGCCATCGCTGGTGGCGGTCGATACGACAAACTGATTCACACACTAAGCGACGGCAAAGCCAACATGCCCGCCGCCGGTTTCGCGATGGGCGACGCTGTGATCGGCAATTTGCTAGAGAAGACGGACGAAGCCAAGCGTCGCTTGACCCTCTTCGCCGAGAAGACGGCAGCGATCGATGTCTACGCTGTCATCGCTTCAGAACAGCAACGCTACGCCGCACTCGATGGCATTCAGCAACTGCGTGATGCTGGACTTCGAGTTCATTTCTCCTACACCCCGGCTGGAGTGGGCAAGCAGATCAAACTTGCCGAACAGCAGAACGCACGGGCCGCCGTAATCTTCGGCGACGAATATCCGCAAATCAATGTGAAGGATTTGCAAATGCGCCAAGAATCTACCGTCGACGGGATCGAATCTATGGTCGAGACCACGAAGGCACTCTTAGAGAATCCTCATCCTGGCGACCTGCTCGCTTAGAACACTTTCTTCAATTACTCTATCATTCATGTATCGCACCCATCATTGCAACGAAATCCGCAAGGAACACATCGGCGAAGTCGTCACCCTCAGCGGTTGGGTCAATTCCACCCGCGACCATGGCGGCGTCATCTTCATCGACCTGCGCGATCGTGAAGGGCTCACCCAAGCCGTGTTCCGTCCCGAAGAGAGCGAAGAGGCGGCCAAGTTAAGTCACACGTTAAGATTTGAAGATGTCCTCAAGATTCAAGGGCGCGTGGCTGATCGCCTTGAAGGCACGGCCAATGACAAACTCGAGACCGGCGATGTGGAGGTCGTCGTGCAGACTGTCGAAGTCATCAGTCGTGCAGAAGTACTTCCTTTCCAGCTGGACAAGGAACTCTCTAACGAAGACCTACGCCTCAAGCATCGCTACCTCGACCTGCGTCGCCCTCGCTTGGCACGCAACCTGCAACTGCGCCACCGCGTTTCCAAGGCCACGCGCGATTTCCTCGACGAGAAAGGCTTCCTCGAGATCGAAACGCCGATTCTTTCTAAGAGTACACCCGAAGGTGCTCGTGATTTCCTCGTCCCGTCCCGGCTCAATCCGGGCAAATTCTACGCCCTGCCGCAGGCACCTCAGCAGTACAAGCAGCTCTTGCAAGTCGCTGGTGTGGACAAGTATTTTCAGATCGCTCGCTGTTTCCGAGATGAAGACCTGCGGGCCGACCGTCAGCCAGAATTCACACAGGTGGATGTGGAGGCTTCATTCGTCGACCAAGCGGACATCGTTTCGTTAGTAGAAGGCCTACTGGCGCGTTGTTTCAAAGACGCTCTCGGTGTGGATATTCCAGATTCCTTCGAGCAACTGACCTACCACACCGCGATGGACACTTACGGCTCGGACAAGCCAGATCGTCGCTTTGACATGAAGCTCATCGACGTCACGAAAGATCTTAAGGACTGCGAATTCCGCGTTTTTTCTGGAGCGGTCGCCAACGGTGGCGTGGTCAAAGCGATCAACGCCAAAGGCTTTGCCGACATTTCCACCGGCCAGATCGACAAGCTCACCCAACTCGCCCAAGAAGCCGGGGCCAAAGGCCTCGCCTACATCCAGGCACGCGATGTCGATCGCAAGACCTGGCGTTCCCCCTTCGTCAAACGCATGACGGACGAAGAAATCGAGGCTCTCCGCACCAAGCTCAACATCGAGCCTGGCGATCTCATTCTCTTCGCCGCCGACAAGTGGGACGCTGCCTGCGATGTTCTCGGCCGCATGCGCCTCGCAGTGGCTGAGTTGAAGAACCTGCTAGAAGGCAACACCGATCTTGATTTCCTTTGGGTCACAGATTTTCCACTTCTCGCTTTCGATGCGGAAGAAGAGAAATGGAATGCTGTCCACCACCCCTTCACTCGCCCCAAGTTGGAAGACATGGACAAACTCGAGGCGGGCGATTACGCCAATATCCGAGCTGAAGCTTACGATGTCGTTCTCAACGGCAATGAAATCGGTGGCGGGAGTATCCGAATTCACGAACAAGAGCTTCAGCAGAAAATGTTCACCGCACTGGGTATCAGTGACGAAGAGCAGGAGGCGATGTTCTCTCATATACTTACCGCCTTCAGTTACGGAGCCCCTCCTCACGGCGGTGTTGCGTTAGGATTTGATCGCCTCGTCATGCTGATCTGTGGTGAAGAAAGCATCCGTGAAGTCATCGCCTTTCCCAAGAACAACAAGGGCGTCGACATCATGAGCGACAGTCCGTCTAGCGTCGACTTCAAGCAATTGCGTGAGCTCTACGTGCGATCAGTCGCTAAAGAGAAGAAAACTGACGAGCAGGACGCGCCCAATTCCTAGACGATTCGCACGGCTCAATTATAGTCTCGCGCCGAGACTCAGAGACGAAGAGGATACGACGCGTGGAGGTTAATGAAAATTCAGACATTGTCTTAGATCGCGCAGTCAAGGTCCATCAGGCTCTGGGGCCTGGTCTACTTGAGTCTGTCTGTCAGCGAATACCCGCTGACGAACTCAGGAAGGCTGGGCTGCAGATAGAAGCCGAAGCTTCCCTTGCGGTCGAGTGGGATGGTCATGTCATCGATCATCGCTTTCAGGCAGATTGGGTGGTGATTGGTCTTTTACTGATTGAGCTCAAGTCCATTGAAGAAGCGAAGCCAGCCGATCGCAATCAAACGCTAACTTACATCAAACTAGCCAAGCTCCCTCTGGGCCTCGTCGAAGACGATCTCCATCGCCTCGCCGATCAACTTTAATCCTTGCGTCTCTGCGTCTCTGCATCTCTGCGCGAAACTTCCTCCAGTATCCCACTCCCATCGTATGAAGATCCGCCGCATCCAACTCGACTCTGTCAAGGTCCCTGCTCGGCCGGACAGTATCAATTCTCCGGAATTCGACAAGCCACTCCACATGCTCGCTTACGGTGGTAAGACAGAGTGGAGCTTGCAATTCGATGAGATCCCAAAGTGGATCATCCAAATCACTTTAGATAACGGTGTGTTCGGTCTAGGCGAGTCCTACCGGGGCTTGCCAGCCGAACAAATGAAGTCCTTTGCCAACACGCTGGTGGGGCTTGATCTCTCGAAAATCAATATCCAAGCACTTCCTCTCCCCTATGGTCGCGTTTATGATGGGTTTGAATGTGCCATCGTCGATGCCTACGCACGCTGTCATGACGTTTCCGTCAGTGATCTGTTAGGCGGACGTTACCGAGACAAGGTGTATTGCAGTTTCTGGACAGGACATCGAACGATCAAAGACGCAGCTCGCAAAGCCAAGGAGGGCCAAGATGCTGGCTACGATTGCATCAAATTCAAGTGCTCGGCAGATGATCCCGTGACCGCCTGGTGTGGGGCTGTGAAAGATGCCTGCGGACCAGATTTCCAGATCATTCTGGATCCTAACCAACGTTTCGAAGACGTCCCAACCGCCTTTCGGATGGCCCAAGAGTTAGCCGAAGTTGGCAATGTTCGTTGCCTAGAAGATCCGATCGCTCGCTGGGACATCGAATCCCTCGCCCACCTGCGCCAACGCATCGAGATCCCCATCGCCCTGCACATTTCTCTCCCTTACAATGAAATGGGTTACCAACACATCACGGACATTCTCCGTGCCGTGAAGTTAGACGCCTGCGATTACTTCAATTTCAATGGAGGACTCTACAATGTGTCCAAAATGGCAACTATCGCAGAACTTATCCGCAAACCCTACTGGCACGGATCCGAAGTCGATCTTGGCATCCTCGAAGCGAGCTACCTACACCAGTGCGCCGCGAGCAAGGAAGCGCTCCTGCCCTCAGATATCTTCGGAAGGATGATTCGCGAACATGATCTCTTGAAGACCCCACTCAAGTTTAAAAACAGCTACGGCACTGTTCCAGAAGGGCCTGGTCTCGGCGTGGAACTTGATCAAGAAGCTCTCACCCATTACGGGCAAGAAACGTGGTCGACCGAGAGCTAAGTTAGGAACTCTTTTTGGCTGCCGCGACTTTATGCTCGCCCAGCTTCTTGGCAATAGTCGCACCAGCGCTAGGGATCTTCACTTCACGATCCACTTCGAGAATCTTGCCGTCTTTGCTAATGTAAACCGTCCAACGATGTGGAAAGGGCCGCCCAGAAGTCACGACTCCATAAGCCTTGGCGACCACTTTCCCAGGATCACTGAGAATCGGATAGTCGAGCTTTAACTTCTTCGCGAATTCAGTGTTCTTCTCCACCTCATCACAACTTGCGGTGAAGTAAGCCACGTCGAACTTCTTGATTTCAGCGCCACTCTCACGGAGTGACTCACATTCCATCGTTCAGCCTCCAGTGAAGGCCTTGGGAAACCAAGCAACCACCACGGCTTGCTTGCCTTTGAAATCAGCGAGTTTGTAAGTTTTGCCGTCACTGCCTTTCAGCTCGAAGGCTGGGGCGTCATCACCCACTTTCAATGATTCGGCTGCAAAGCTGGTAGACATGAAGAGTGCGAGTGAGAAGAGGATGGGCTTGAGCATAGTGATGTTGGCTAGGATTTTTTGAACACCGACGTGTAAACCATGTCGTAGTCGAACTCTTCGCTCGTGACACGGCCATTGATCTCGATGCCATTCTCAGCCTTAAGATCCGTTTCTGAATGCCATGCCATGTCTCCTGGAGGCGCAAGCAACCGCCAGATGATCTTTGTCTGTTCTTGATTCACCTTACCCTCAGCGAAGTGCGTTCGCCCATGAGAATCATAGTAAGCGGACATGTAGCGTTCCTTCAATGCGTCAAAGGTATACTGCCATCGATACTGCGTCCGCCCCAATTCACCGTAAGAGTAGCCTCGAATCTCAAAGACATGCCCACCGAGAAGAAATCCGCCCGTCCATTCTCCACGCGTCGTCGTCACCGTCTCGGTTCCCTTCTCGGTGATGGCTGACTTGGTCATGCCTTTCCACGACCCGACATAGCCCTGGAACAGTCCCATTTGCTCAGGAACAGAGAAAGCCTCTGCGTCTCCAGAAGGCGGCGTTTCTGGAACGTCATCGGCATCGGTTTCCGGCACAGCCGCATCCGACGAGTCAAGCACCGGCGCTTCAGACACCACTTCTTCAACAGGAGCAGGCTCCTTTGGTTCAGGCAGCAAGGTCTTCTCGTCCTGAGCACTCGCCAACGGCGCCCCAAGGAGAAGAAAGAGTGAGAAGATAGAAAGGGTTAGCTTCACTGGAGCAAATCGTTACCTTCTGAGCGATTCTGCGCAAGGGGATTCCCGATCACCGGGGTTTGGTAAATCATCGTGTCAGTTTCTCGTGTCCCCCCCAATTCTATGAGCTATAAATGTCGGGCTATGGTCCTAGCCATCATCGCGGCGCTGACGCTCGCCATTCCATCCGCCACTATTGCTGCTCCGGTCGGATTCAATGAAGACATCCGCCCGATTCTGTCAAACTCCTGCTATCGTTGCCATGGTCCAGATGAGGCTGAGCGGAAAGCCGAACTTCGCCTCGACACGCGCGACGGCGCAACCAAGGACCTGGATGGTTACGCCGCCATCGTTCCTGGGGATCCTGATAAAAGCACCATCCTTGCCCGCATCTCTTCCCATGACCTAGACGAAGTCATGCCGCCGGCTAAGGCAAGCAAGCCCTTGGAAACAGCCGAGATTGAACTGATAAAACGTTGGATCAAAGATGGGGCTCCTTATGCGAAGCATTGGGCTTACGTGCCACGTGAAAAGATCAGTCCTCCGGAGATCGACGATGCCTCTCATGAACACGGTATCGATCGATTCATCAGCGCTCGACTTCAGAAAGAAGGGCTAACTCTTTCGGAAGAAGCAGACCGCCATCACTTGGCGCGCCGGGTTGCCCTCGATCTCACCGGTCTCCCACCGGGCGCAGAAGAAGTGAACGCCTTCGTCCAAAGCGACAATCCCGCGGCCTACGAAACTTTAGTCGACGGTTTGTTAGATAAGAAAGCGTATGGAGAGCACTGGGCACGGCATTGGTTAGATCTAGCGCGTTATGCCGACTCGGCAGGCTACGCGGACGATCCAGCGCGGACCATTTGGGCCTATCGTGACTATGTGATCCGATCATTCAATCAGAACAAACCATTCGACGTCTTTACCCGGGAACAACTTGCTGGCGATCTCTTGCCAAACCCGACACAAGACCAGCTCATTGCCACCGCCTTTCATCGGAATACACAGACCAACAACGAAGGCGGCACCAGTGACGAAGAGTTTCGCAATGTCGCGGTCGTCGATCGCGTGAGCACAACGTTCTCTGTTTGGATGGGCACGACGATGGGATGCGCGCAGTGTCATACCCACAAGTACGACCCAATCACGCACGAGGAGTATTTCCAAGTCTTCGCGCTGTTCAACAATACCGCAGATGCAGATCGACGCGATGAGTCGCCGCTCGTGAACGTGGAGACCGAGGGTTTCAAGTCCAAGAAGAAGTCCATGCAGCAAGACCTTCGGACCCAAGAACAAGCCTTCTACCAAGTAGATTCCGAAACACAAGAGGCCTTCACCGCCTGGCAAAGCCAGCAGTTAACGCCAAACAAATCTTGGCAACCTCTCGCCAACATCCGATCCAACAAACAATCAACATCAGAGCAAATCATTGTCCCGTGCCACACTAAGACCACCGATAAAGTCACTGCGCTTCGGCTTGAGATCCAGCCCGAGGGCAAGAATGTCGTTCTCAATGAGATCGAACTTCATCCCACCGGCCCTAAGCCTGAAATCCCAAACGGACAATTCGTTAGAATCCAACTCAAAGGTAAGGACAAGATTCTTCAACTCGCAGAAGTCGAAGCCTTTTCGTTGGGAAACAATGTCGCCTTGAGCGGAAAAGCTAGCCAGTCTAGCAACTTTGCAGATGCAGTGGCTGGCCGAGCAATTGATGGCAATACTGATGGCGACTATTACAAACACTCTGTGAGTCATACGGGAACCAACGATCCCGATCCTTGGTGGCAAGTGAACCTCGGTAGTGCCGTTCCGCTAGACAAACTAACGGTATGGAATCGAACAGACGGCACCGGAGATCGGATCAAGGGCGCAGAAGTTCAGATCTTAGACGCCGAGAGAAAAGTTCTCTGGTCCCAGGTATTAGAGGAAGCTTCCAAGAGAGTCGACTTTGACCTCGATTGGCATCAGAAGATCACGCTCAAGTCACCCTCAGCCACATTCTCACAGAAAGACTTTGGCATAGCCAAAGCAATCGATGGCGACACAAAGAAGAAATCTGGCTGGGCGATCGCGCCCCAGTTGGATCGATCTCACGCCGCTGTCTTTCATCTAGCTCAACCAGTAACTCTTCCCTCCCTAAGAGTTACCTTACATCAGAACAATCCGGGGCACCGGATTGAGAACTTCCGCCTCTCCTTCACCACAGAGTCACCCCCTCCACAAGAATTGCCCCATAGTTTACGCGTGATCCTAGAGAAATCAGAGCGGGACGAGAGCGAGTATCGCCAACTCTTTGACACCTTCGCGTTAAGCCAACCTCAGTTAGTCAAGAATCAAAAAGCGATCCGAGATCTTCGCCGGAAGATTGCCGAGATGAAACCGCCAACAACGGTGCCTGTCATGCGCGAGTTGGCCGGGGACAAGCGACGCGAAACGCACATCCACCTTCGTGGCAACTACCGCAGCCACGGCAAGCAGGTGACCCCTGGTCTTCCCACCGACCTTCATCCATCGACCGTCGAGAACCCAGATCGCCTCGCCTTGGCTGAATGGATCGTCGATCCAAAGAACCCTCTGACCGCGCGCGTCACAGTGAACCGCTATTGGGAAGCCATCTTTGGCTATGGCCTTGTGCGCACGAGCGAAGAGTTCGGCTCTCAGGGAGAGCGCCCTTCCCATCCCGAGTTACTAGATTGGCTAGCGAATCGCTTCATCGAAAGCGGCTGGGATTCGAAAGCGCTTCTCAAAGACCTGGTCACCTCGTTCACGTATCGCCAGTCTAGCAAGGTCACTCCTGAGCAACTGGAACGCGATCCTGACAATCGTCTTCTCGCCCGTGGGCCAAGGTTCCGACTCAGTGCAGAGATGGTTCGAGACCAAGCTCTCCAGGTGAGCGGTTTGCTCAGCAAGAAGATGCACGGGCCACCCGTGAATCCGCGCCAACCTAAAATTGGCCTAAGTGCTGCCTTTGGCGGTGGGATTGATTGGAAAGTCAGTGAAGGTGAAGACCAGTATCGCCGCGGCCTCTACACCACTTGGCGACGCTCCAACCCGTATCCCTCGATGGCGACTTTCGACGCCCCCAATCGCGAGGTGTGTGTCGTGCGTCGTGACCGTACGAACACACCTCTACAAGCACTCGTCACGCTGAACGATCCGGTCTTCATGGAAGCCGCGCAATCACTCGCGCGAAAGCTCGCCGCGAAAGACCTCTCCCCAGAGGACACCGTCGACCAAGCCATCTGGAAATGCCTATCACGGCCATCGAAAGATTCGGAACGCCAATCGCTCGCCAGTCTCTACAACAAGACCTACGAACGCCTGAAACAAGAGCCTGATCGCGCCCTCCCACTCGCCACGGACCCGATTGGTCCCGCACCGGAAGGCAGTGATCTCGTCGCCCTCGCTTCCTGGGCAGTAGTCAGCAACGTGATCCTCAACTTGGACGAAATCTTTCTAAAACCCTAGCATGAGTATTCTCAATCCTCGTTACGAACTTCTTCAGGCAAAGACACGCCGCCACTTCCTTCGAGATTCCTCGGCGGGCATCGGCGCCATTGCCCTCAGTTCCCTGCTTCGTGAAGACACCTTGGGCATCACCGATCCCACGGCACCCCAAGCAAGCCATTTCGAGGCCAAGGCGAAACGGGTCATCTACCTTCACCTCACCGGGTCCCCTCCCCATCTCGATCTCTGGGATTACAAACCTGAATTGGTTAGGCGCGATGGCCAGGATTGTCCTGACGAGTATTACAAAGGCAAACGCTTTGCCTTCACCTCTGGTCGCCCCACCCTTCTCGGCACCCGTCGCGAGTTTTCCCAGTGTGGAAAGAATGGCCTCTGGCTATCGGACGCCTTGCCTCACCTGCAACAAGAGGCGGATGAACTCTGTGTCATCAACTCGATGAACACCGATCAGTTCAACCACGCTCCAGCCGAGTTGTTCGTTTACACCGGATCACCGCGCCCGGGGCGACCTTCGTTAGGATCATGGGTGACCTATGGACTAGGCACCGAGAACGCCAATCTCCCCGGCTTCGTCGCGTTGATTTCCAGCGGCGTGCAACCCAACGGCGGCAAGAACTCCTTCGGCAGTGGCTTCTTGCCTTCACTTTACCAAGGCGTGCAATGCCGCTCCAAGGGCGATCCCGTTCTCTATGCGTCTGATCCGACCGGCTTTGATCGCAACCTGCGCCGGGACACGCTCGACACGCTGCGTGAGTTGAATGAAATGCAGGTGAAAGACTTCGGTCATCCAGAGACTCTGAGCCGCATTGCTCAATACGAACTGGCCTTCCGCATGCAAATGTCTGTCCCCGAGGTCATGGATATTTCCAAAGAGTCCAAGAAGACACTCGAAGCCTATAGTGCTGAGCCCGGCGCCTCGAGTTTCGGAAACAACTGTTTGTTAGCCCGTCGACTCGTCGAGCAAGGGGTGCGCTACGTGCAACTCTTCGACTGGGGCTGGGACTTTCACGGCACCAACCCGAAAGAAGACATCCGCGACGGCCTCACCAACAAGTGCGCCACCATGGAGCGCCCCGTCGCCGCTCTCTTGCGAGACCTGCGAGAACGCGGTTTGTTAGATGACACCCTCATCATTCTCGGCGGCGAATTTGGCCGCACCCCATTCCGTGAAGGCCGCACGGCCAAAGGTGATGTCCTCGGTCGCGACCACTTCCCAGATTGTTACTCCATGGTCATGGCCGGCGCCGGACTCAAAGGCGGGTACGCCTATGGCGCCTCGGATGAACTCGGCTTTTCAGTCGCCCGCGACAAAGTTCACGTGCATGATTTCCAGGCCACAATCTTGCACCTGCTAGGATTCGATCACGAAAAACTGACCTATCGGTTCCAGGGGCGCGACTTCCGCCTAACCGATGTCCATGGCCACGTCGTCAAAGATATCATTGCCTAGACACAGTCCCTGGGAAAGTCTGTCGACCTCCTCTACAGGGTTCCTGGCGTGCCACCATTCTCTGGGCTTGGTCGCCAGTTAGTAAGATCATCCCAGCGCTTCACATCGGCGGTTACGTCGATCACAGAAAGGGAGCGCCCGTTCCCATCGGTGGCCGAATACCACTTGTCGTTGTATTTGAAACGCTGAATAGCAAGGTTCGCTGGTTTGGGTAAGGTCACTTCAATCGTCTCGCCACCGTTCGAAAGCTTGCCCGAGTATTGACCAGCAATGCGCACGCCTTCCGGCACTTGGGCGGTAAAGGCTGCTTCGTTTCCGGCCAGAATCAGGCACTGCCCGGTCTCAAGCGTTCCTTCCGAGAAGACATAGTCAATCCCACCAGTGAAACGGACCCCCTTTAGATTCACGGGCAGGCTGCCAATGTTCGTCAGCTCTATAAACTCGAGATCGGGATTCTCTGGATGGTACATAATTTCCGAAACCCGCAGTCCTAACAAGAGCGCGCGAACAGCTGAAGACGCATTCTTAGCCGCACCGTTCGCCGCACCTGGAGTCGGCAAGGTCAAGTAGACCACCGTTTCACTACCATTCGGCAAGCGCCCCTGAGCAACATCAGGTCGTTGTGCCGTGTAGTGAACCTTGTCAATCTCCACTCCATTGGAGCCGACCAGTCGAACCCAACCATTGTGAGAGGGGAGACGATAGGGCAGATCACATGGATGCCGACGTTTCTGCGCCTTGCCCAGCGACTCCATGAGAAGATATTGCTTTGGCCCCATGAAACTCAGCATCGGATAACGGTGCTCGTCCGGAACACGCACGTAGTTGCTGGTCACGGCCACACCACCTAAGGCCACGGGTCGATCATCGAGATTGATCAACTCGACATAATCGTTAGAGAAGCGCGCCTGAGGTGCCGCCAGCCACTCGTTGATTCGGATGCTTTGGATACTCCCCAAGGGCAAGCCTAAGTTGGGATTTGCTTTGCCAATAGAAGGCTTCGTCAGCGTCCAAAGACGCTTATCCTTTCTGGTTCGAGAAATGGAACAATCCGCTATTTGTGGACCAAAGGTCACGGTATCCACCGTCGGGCGCACGCCTCCACTGTTCGGTTCGCCGTACAGTGTCAGTGTCTCTCCCTTGCGCTTGAACGCAAAGCCCGTGTGGAACTCACCCTCAGCAACAAGGGCGTCCGCATAAATCACGAGATAAGCTCCAGGATCAATTTCGGCTCCTGCAGGAAAAATAAACTTACCTGGCACCTCAGCATCATCCGTCAGGCTCATGCCGGCTAGAGAGACCGTCGCCGATCCCGGATTGTGCAGCTCGATAATGTCAGGAAAGGCATCTCCATGCGCATGAACACTGACATTCTCCGCGAGAATCTCACTCAAAATCACCTCGCCTCCCACATCGCTCAGCACAGCCCCTTTCGAAGTCGGGCGTCTCTTGGTGGGTACTTTACCCAACCCTCGCCGAACCTCTTGGGCAGCATAGGAAGCACGCAACGCCATGAAGTCTTTCATTCGCCGAATGCTCGACGCAGGCACCCAGCCTCCCAAGTGTTGATCCATCAATCGCCCAAAGTCGTCGTTCGAGAACGACGTCTGGAGCAACTCTGCCATGACCGTGAAATAGCGTCGGCGGATTTCAGGATGATCAAAAAGAGGCTCAAGTGGCTCAATCTCATCGCCACGCTCGGCAAAGTCAAAGAGGGTGTGCTGTGGATTCGACGTTGCCTCACCGACAGCCAGAATCGTATCGAGATCGTGTGGAAGTGCTTGAAAACGAGTATCCTTCACTCCCCGGTACATTGCGTAGTCGTCATCGATTCCATTGGCAATCCCCCCCTCACCGTTTCCTAACAATGCCATGACTGCAAAATAGCGTAGCCACTGGTCGAGATTCATCACGCTTTCGACCTGCTCAAGATAGTTCGAACTATCAGGGGAGTTGTTCATCACGTCGAGGAAATGATCGAGATCGGACCAATCCCACTGCCCCGCGTTCGTCTGCTTCAGCCAGCCATCATTCTGATAGTCACTAACATCGCCTCGACGCCAGCTCCAATCTCGATCTGGTCTCACCTTCTTGTAGAGATTGCCGCGATCATCTTCCGAATAGTGCTCGTTCAGGAAGATGCCATCCAATGGCTGGACATGAACGATCGCCCCATAGTCTTTGCTCCTCTTGGAAGCATAGTCGCGCCCGTTTCGTCTCGCTTGCACCGCCGTGGTATTCGGCGCAGGCAATCCAGAGGCTTGAAAGATCTTCATACCGATGTGCTGCAGCCAGGGATACACACTGTTCAAGTTCATGCGAGTGGCCCCGTTCCAAGGGCGATCGCGGGGAATATTCACACGCATCGGTGGCGGGTTGTTGCTTCGACTACCAGCTCCACGCACCCTCGTGCCACAACCGTACCGAATAACGGGACCACTACCGTCATCAGCGATGAGCGTGGTGTTCGACATCGCATTGCTATGCCGATTGCTGTTCCCAAAACTTCGATTGTCGTCCTCAGTCATGATGAGGCGGTAGAAAGCCATCGCCGTGCGGTTCTTCTCCGAGTCGACTTGATAGAGAGCATTGGCACGAGTCTCTTCCTCGGCCCCCGACGGCCATTGCCGTTGCTTGGCACCATCAGTCGCTCGCACATGGAATTCTATCACTGTCTTGTCAGGGTAAGCAGGCAACACCGCTGTATAGCGCCCAGCAGCTATGGGCAGCATGGGCACGGCCTTAAAGGGTTCCCGATTGCGTCGCTGAGACACACGCCATAAAACTTCGGCCCGAACACTCGCCATATTCTCGTCGTCAATCTCCGCGAGGACCAGCACACGCTGATTTGGCTGCGGGATGACTGGGCGATGCCTCACCTTGCTGATGAGGGGCGCAATATTGCGAGCCTGCATGCTATTGACCGCTCCTGGAGTTCCATGGCGATCCCGGCTCGGCCTCCAGTTCGCACCATGGTTATTCGACATCTGTGAGGAAACCAACTCAAGTGACGATCCACCACCATCTGCCTCACAAGCCCAAACCCAACCACTAGCACTGGAATACCTCGTGCGTCCATTGTAGCTTGATCGGTGCGACATGGCGCTACGTCGAGAAAGCATGCGATCTGCCCAATCTCCTTGATCCGCATACTCAACCCGATCAACAACCTTCCCTTCAGCATTCCTTAAACGCACTTCTTCAGACGAATTGCTCAGCCGTCCCGAGAAGGGCCCCACCACATGCGCCTGTTCCCCGTAAGTATCCCTAAACATGTTTAAATCAGAAGCAATCACCACGTAACCACCAGCCTCCAGCGTCACGTCATCAAACGTGAAATCGATTCCTCTTGTGAAACGGTAGCCCCGCAGGACCACCGGCTTGTCCGTTGGATTGTACAGCTCGATGAACTCCTCACCAGTCGGCTCGACCTCGCGACTATGCATTGGGTGGTACATGATCTCATTGATCACAACACTAGACTCAACGACCACTTCTTCACCGGTAGCCGCAGCATCATCCGAAGCCCCCGCTTCAACCGCAGGCGAATCGGCCTCAGACTCCTGTGCCTCCACTGTTTCTTCCGCCAGTAAGTTTTCTATAGTGTCTTGAGTGGTGGTTACTAGTTCATTCTCGACCGGATACTCTCCAACCGATGGCATCTCCATACCCTCTTCTTCAAAAACCATCGGAGCCGGAGTCACTTCTACCCACGGCTGTGGGTCCTGCGCAGGAGATGGCGACCTATCTACGGTGCGATAACTGTGCCTACTAGCCCGATCACTATTACGCTCAATGACATAACGCAACCCGTTCATTACGACTACCACAAACACACAGAATAGAATGACGCGTTTCCTCATCGGTTTCTAAAACGAAGTTTAGGGCGGATTGTTCGAGAGGGAAAGGAATTAGCTGCAGTCACCTGGAATCCCAGGCCTCAGCCTGCTCCAGAAGCCATTCCGCACAGGTCACGATAGAGGCTGGTTCCTGATTCTCGAGTTCATAGGTCTGTGACGGGGCCTCATAGTGCCCGCTACCGCCCGCACCATACTTCTTGTCATAATGCTCAGTCAGAAGGGTCTCGATAAAAGGAATCCAATCCTCGGCATGGCAGAGACCAATCCATCTCTCAATCTGAGCTTTGCTCTGAAATGGTCTTAATCGCTCGATCGTCGCTAGAATGCGCTGAGAATCTCCAAGCCAACTAGCATAATCGCCGTATAAATACTGAGCCCGCGCCTCGACCGGCGAGTTCACCTCAATCACCGGTGCAGATCGCAGCGCTACCCACAATGGCCCCGGAATATTGAGGTGACCTATCTTAGGGCTCTCCGCCTCCACAAAAAGGGCGCGCTCTGGAGTAAACGCTTTGAGCTGCTCATGAATCAACGTTTCAAAGTATTTCTGTGAGGGCTGCGGGTTCTTGAGGTCCCCCCCGAACAGCGAGCCCTTGTGATTGGCCAAGCCTTCCAGATCGAGAACCTGAGCACCACGCTCAGCCAAAGCATGAAGTACGAGCGTCTTTCCGGAACCGGTGAGCCCATTCAACACCCGCCAATGCATCTTTTCGCTCACGCCCAAACCCTCCATGACATGGGCTCGATACGCCTTGTAGCCGCCGTCCAGAATGGCTGGCCGCCAACCGACCTCACAAAGCACGGTCGCAAGGCTGCGCGACCGCTGACCGCCTCGCCAACAGTAGACTAACGGTCGATAGGTCTTCCCATATTTCGCAAAGTGATCTTTAAGGTGGCAGGCAATATTCGACGACACCAAACTAGCCCCAACCTTCTTCGCCTCGAAAGCACTCACCTGTGCGTGGAGTGTGCCCACTCGGATTCGCTCATCATTGTCTAGCACAGGTAAATTAATCGCGCCTGTGACATGATCGACTGCATACTCCTCCGGAGCCCGCACATCGATGATTTCATCGAACGCTCGCTCATTCACGTCAGCCATGGTCAGCCGTTCGATGCGTTCATTCATAGCCATGGGCGTAACCACGAGGCGAGCCACTCGTAAAGCTTGGATTTCCACGAACGTCGCATCCACTCTGGCAAACTCACCTCGCGAGAGACCTCAAGGTCTTGCCAAAACTGTTTCTCCAGCACCTCAACGGTCCCCTCCCCCATGATCACCGCATTACACTCCAAATTGTGGTTCAAAGACAAACTATCCAGATTCGCAGAGCCCACCGTGGCCCATGAAGTGTCTAAGACCATGCACTTGGCATGCAAGATAGACCGCTGATAGAGATAGATGTGGATTCCTCGGCGCAGGTATTTCGTAAAGTAGTGCCGTCCAGCCAAGTCAGCCAAGGGCACATCAGAACGCTCCGGCAAGAGCAAGCGGACATCCACGCCCCGATCCGCCGCTTCGCACAAGGCCTCGCGAATCGTCCGATCTGGGATCATGTAGGGGTTTGTTAGAAGCAATTGCTCTTTGGATCGACCGATCTCCATCGCGTAAAGCCTCCGGATCCTTCTACGATAGTGCCCACGACCACCGATGATGAAAATCCCGCCACTAGGTAGCGCACTCTCGTCTACAGGTTCATGTCCTGCCTGCACAGCCGCCCCATTCACCGGCAGCAGTTTCCCGGTCTCACGATGCCAAGTTTCCGCAAACAACACGGTCAGGTCCAGAGCAGCGGGCCCAACGAGCCGCAAGTGCGTATCACGCCAAACCTCTTCACAAGATGCCGATTCGGACCAACAATCTCCCAAATTGAAGCCGCCCAGGTAACCCACTTGATCATCGACCACGAGAATCTTGCGATGATCCCTACCAAAAACACCAAACCGTTCTTTCCAAGGAGCAATTGGCCGATATTCCAAGACCTCCACTCCTTGCGCCATCAGATGAAGAAAGATCGCCTCCTCCGCGTCGAGCGAGCCAATCGCGTCGTAGATCACTCGCACCTCCACACCCTCGGTCGCCTTCTCGGCCAACACTTTAGCAAAACGCCATGCCGTTTCATCTGACAAGAACATGTAAAACTCACACAGGACCCGATTCCGAGCCTGTGAGATATCCTCAATCATCTGCGCATAAAGCGCATCGCCGGAGTGACAAACCGCTGATGCATTCCCATACGTTGGCTCATCTTCTGCAATCTGCGTCAGCTCACGGATGACCGCAGGACGACGCAGCAAGCTGCGATAACGAAGCGAGCGAGCAAAGACCTCGGGAAGAGCAGCCACGTCACCTCCAAAGCTCCCTAGGCAGATTTATTCTTTCCAGGAACGAGCAAACCAAAAGCAAATGTCAGGATCGCTGTCAGCGGCCATGCCCAGACAAAGGAATAAACGGGCGACAACTTTCCCTCTTCAACGTCATAGTCGTAGGTTGGCAAGTCACCTAGCGATTCCACAAAACTCGGAGCAATCTTGTCGACCAAGACCCACACGTCGGTCCTCACGAACAGAACAATTATGAATGAGATTACCGTCCCCACAACTAAGCCACGCACACTACCCTTGCCCAGCATCGCTATCAGAAAGATCGCGAGCATCGGCCCAACCGTGTAGCTCGTCATTCCAAATGCCAAGGGGAGAATCGGAATGTCTTCTTTCACAAAGAGAAGCAGATAGGTGAAAAATGTCAGGGCTATCCCCCAAAAGACAACGAGCACACGAGACTTGCCAACCAACGAGGGATCATCTGCAGAAATCCCGTCATCTCGCTCAGGATGATATATTAATGACAGAGTCGTCTGACTCAATGCCGCCAAGATACTGTCCAAACTTGAAATCGCCGCCGCAAAGACGCCAGCCAACAACAAGCCACTCAAACCCATGGGCAAGATCGATACGATCCACATGGGGAAAACAGCGTCGCCATCCGCAGGCACGCGCACGTTGCTCACCTTTCCAGACACCGGATCCGCAGCGAAGGGAGCAGCCTCCATGCGTTCTGCCGACGTCATTTCTGCGTTTGCTGGAAAGGCCACCTCAGCCTCGTAGGCGTTGAAAGGGTGTTGCTCATAATGCACAAAGAGCGCCGCCCCCACAAGCAACATGAGCAACGTGACCAATTGCCCAAACGAGCTAAAGATGATTGCCTTTCTGGCCGCCTGAGGAGTGCCACAGCAGAACATCCGCTGCGCACAAAGCTGATCTACTCCAAACACGGTCAAGTTCTGGAAGGGCACTGCGATCAGCGCCACCCAGAACGTGAACTCAAGTTCACGCCCCGCTCCGAACCAATCAAATTCCCAACTGGTGGCCTTCGTTCTACCAAAATCGGTCGCCGTTCCCCAGAGCTCGCCGAAGCCACCTGGCAAAGAGTTAACCACAGTGAAGAGCGCAATGATGCCACCAATGGTGAACAGGAAGAATTGCATCACATCCGTCCAAATCACCGTCCGCATGCCCCCCATAAGCGTCCAGCCGATGGCAAACACGCCAATAATCAGAATGCAAACTTCAATCGGCATTCCCGTCACCACCTTCAAGGGCAGCGCAGCAACCAACACTCGTACACTCTGCGCCAGAATACTTCCTACAAAGAAGAGAATCGTGGCCAAGGTCTTGGCCCCTTTTCCCAAACGGTTACCCATGTAATCATAGGAGCTGTAAATTTCCCGTTCGTAGTACACCTTCACGAACCACACGCCGACGATCACCCGGGCGATGATGGAGCCGACCGCCCACTGCAAGTAGGTGAAGTTTCCGTGCATGGCAAACAGGCCCGCAGGCACCCCAATGAACGTCACTCCGCTCAATTCCGTCGCAATGATGGAGCCAGAAACCGCGGGCCATGGCAACGACTTCCCGCCGAGAAAGAAGTCACGAATCGAGGCCTGCTGCCCCCGCATGCGATGACCCACCCAGGTGCAGAAGACAAGGTAGCCTAGG
>Ga0213868_10000124_pt1 | contig 65689 bp, 60 predicted proteins | sample PICome_9_FD_160087 | JGI IMG/M metagenome (GOLD analysis project Ga0213868, IMG submission 160087) | Coastal seawater microbial communities near Pivers Island, North Carolina, United States - PICO127 | ecosystem: Environmental > Aquatic > Marine > Coastal | place: USA: North Carolina... | reverse complement strand
TCTATATAGAATAACTCCTTGTTCTCCCACAATGCACTATACCATTATCTTTTTTGCTACTCGGGTCCAAGGTTCTCCATATAATCAAATCCTTTATTTGTTCCGGGGTCTTATAGTTACACTTCTTCTTATGTTTGAATAACCCTGAACGAGTATTATATTCCTTACCACATACGCATTCATATGTTTTTTTAGTTCCAAATGTTTCCATTTGTTTCCATTTATGTTTTGCAGTGCCTAAATGACGTTTGTAATCTTTCTTATTACTGCTTTTAAAATCACACTTCTCGCATATAAACTCTTTTGGCATTTTTGGCATTTTTTCTGTTTCCATTATTACAAAATAATGAGAGAATTGTCTATTTATTCGGGGGGATAGGTTCCCGAAACTAGGTAGATTTTCCTATAAAAAAATAAATTTACATTCAAATAAAAAATCTGAAACCACATCATTAGTTAAGTTGTATTATATAATAATGTTGAAGGGTGTAAGACATTTCATTGTAAGGACCATCCAGCATGGCGCTTCGCGCCCTTATGGGTATATGCTCGCATAAAATATATTAATATACTTGTGGAGAACCTATACACTGCTATTGGAATATTCAATATATAAACCTCCGTATCCTCCTATAAATTCCAGGGACAATGCCCGAGACCATTATTTTGTTTGATACTCGTGTCCGAGGTTCTCCACATACGCATTCGTATATTATGTTTTGCGGTGCCTAAATGAAAATCGCAATTACTGTTATTGTAGCAGTTTCCATATTCGTGAAAATGATGGGGTTCCCGAAACTTGGTAGGAAGAGTGAAATAAAACTTGTATTAGAGAATAATGTTGAAGGGTGTATTTGATAATATTTTGATTACATGTAAGACAAATTGGAGTATGCGAGAAACGTTCATCGGTGTAAAAAGTGATGAAGGATGAAAGCGGAAAGTCCGATGAAAACGTCAATCGCTAAAAACATCCATGCAAAATCATATTGCATAATCGCATAATAAGCAAACAAAAAATACAGTATGGAATGGAGAGGTCTTAAATTATTCCACCATATTTTTCCTCCCGCTTCTATACCATAATCCCGAATACCTGTTACATATATATACATCATTCCTATCGCTGGTAATAAACACACATATCCAATATAAGGTAAATAATCCTTATCTATTGTTTTCGCAGTATACGCCAATAATACACGACTTCCCATACATCCCAATATAAATAATACATATCTTTCATATTTTCCTAATCCCATTTTTCTATATATTAACACCACATCTAGATTTCATCGATATTCACTTCTTCATCTTCTTCTACCCTTTCTACTACACTACACAACACTTCCACATCTTCATCTACTATTCCACCACCACCACCACCCAACTCCCATCCTTCTCCCTCCACTACTTCTACTACACCTAACTTCACTCCACCACTCTTCAATTCTAACACCTCTCTCTCTTCATACACACACAGCAAATCCACATTTACACCCACACTCTCATACGAACGCAACCCACTTAAACACCACCCACCCACTAACACCTCATTCCCACGACGACCACGACCACTATACTTCTTCCTTATATGCATCATATATGTATTACCATCGCAATCCTTGACTTCACAACGTCCGTGACCGTATAGTTTAGTAACAATTGTATAAATTTCCAATGGATCTTTTGAAAACCGTGTCTTTCCCTGTGAAGGAACAGAAACCGACTTCCGAGCCATTGATTTCGCACCTTTTCCACCTTTCGTATTCTTTACCATTGTATATAAAATCAGTTTATTATTTTACATTAATTGTCTTTATCAATCAATTTTATTATACTATTATTAATATATAATTCAATATGTTCTTCAATACGCCTAAAAAATATAACAAAACATTCATTGTTAATGGCGAGACAAATGAAAATAACAAGAAAAAAATATTAGATTATCTGCAAACAAGGTTTGCGCATACTAATATTTCAATCCAACTTAAATAATCCCTTTAATATTTTTTAATATTTCAACAGATATCATATGATATTGATTATATGATATCATATAAGGTGTGTTATTTTTCAATGTCTTTAATGACATAATAGTTGATAATATTGTTTTATCTTTTATTTTATCTTCATTTTCAAACAACGTGTTTGCGAAATTCATATATTCATCAACACTATTAATGTTATCCAATATTTCCATGATTTTCTTTAATGTTTCTTTATCTTCATAAATATCTTCTTTACACTTATTGTTGTGTTTTTCAGTGATTTGTAGGAAGTCGGATTGTTCTCTATAACACTTCGGATTTTTTGATATAATTTTATTTGTTTGAATATCAAACAAAATTGTATATGTTTTACCTTTATCAAAATGTTTTTTAATATCTTGATACATATCATCATTAATACATTCTAACTCAATGTCGTTTCCACTTTTTACACGAATTTCTAATCCTTGTTTAAGTTTACGCAATTGGGATATAGACGGTTTATTAATTAATATTTTCATTATTGATTTGCTATTTTTATTTAATTTTATATTTTTTTAATTATACAATTCAATTTTAAATACGAATATCATGTAATCCAATAAATAAAGGTGTAAATGATAAAAATAAAAAACGACAAATTAGTATCATTTTACTTTGTAATACACTTGTTATTACTATTCTAATTTACTATTCTTCTTTGCCTGTCGTTTTCTATACCTCTCGGCTTGTCGTTTTTGTCTCTTGTCAAATATTTTTTTTTCATTAATTCTTAATGCTTTTTGTTTGGGTGCGAGTGGTTGTTGGTGTGAAGGTGTAGGAACTTTAAATACACACCCCCTACACAACGGACACGATGTACGTTCTAACTGCCTTTCAATATGGCTGAATATACATTGAGAGCAGAACTTATGTCCGCATAGAAGAGTAGTGACTTTACTGTCTACATTGTGCGTTTCCATACAAATGGAACACTCTATTTTCATGTCGTGTTTGACACTAAATAGAATGTCTTGTTTCCTATTCTCTTGTTTCTTCTTCCAATTCCTTTCCAAATCCTGATATAGTCGGGGATCATGAATGTTCGTATAGTTGTTCGCACCTAACTTATTCATCAGTTGTTGTTTCACAACATTAGGAAGTTTCGTCCATCCTGGGTATTGGGTTGTCCCGTATAATATGTCGGCAATTTCATTGATAGCGGGCTTATTCATTTTGTATGATTTTTTAATAATATTGATATAGAGTACTTTCATTCATTCAATTTTATGTATTTATCGCATGTAAAAATGAGAATGGTCGATAAAAAAAGGGCGTCCCCTTTATCTTCTTTTTCCAAACTTCCCTCCGAAGCACTTAGTGTTGATGTGTTTTCAATTTATAAGACAGGGTAACACACCATCTTAAAAATGTCAAACTACATAACATTCCATTTATAAATTAAATTTTAATTCATCCAGTGTAGAAGACCTAACCACAAGATACTAGCTTGGCGTTACATTGTTTCTTAATGGTTTTCCATAAATAATTAAATTAATTTCAAACTCAAAAGTCATATGTATAGGTGTAAAAACACCCCGCGATAATTCCTGTATTATCTGTTTTACCTTAACAGAATACGCAGCAATACTACTTTACAAATTTTGCGCCAAGTAGAAGCACCCATTTCTCTCACCCAGTTATGGTTTGGGGATTACTACCAATCCATATGATAGTATTGATAGTGATATATAGTATTTACAATGATTCAATTTTATAACAAAAGTGCCGGATTATTTCATTTTTTACGTGTTTTTGAATGGTGAATTTGAATTTTGACAATTTTTATTTTTCTACATGCTGAAACTAAATGAATATTGAATACATTTGATAACAATTAGATATATCATACAAACAAACCAATAACGACAAATATGTTCCAAAACAACCTTGAATACACTGTGGGCCCTGCTCTTACGATGGAAGATCTATACGTTCCTGAGGTTGAATACAGTGTGGGTCCTGCTCTTACGATGGAGGATCTACACGTTCCGACAATTGATGATGTCCCTCTTAGCCTTTCCGACCTTGACATTGACGTATCTGTCATTGAAGGCGATAATACCCCGATGTCAATCTATGACCTGGATGATTCCATAATGGATAATGATAACGACGAACCCTTTACCCTTTCTGAGTTGGATATGTCTTTCATTGAAAATTGTGATACGTCCGAGCCTGTTAAAATGGGGGTCGACGAAACAGTCATTATTGACACTAACGAATGTGAATGTGCTGTGTGCCTTTCGCTGGACTGCAAAGAATCATTGATTCTTGATGAGAACGATTACGATTGTGAATGTGCTGTGTGTCTTGCGAAGGACGGCATTGAAGCAGTGAGTATTGATACTGACGAATGTGAATGTGCTGTGTGCCTTGAACCAATTAACAAAAGTAAAAATATTGCGATTACCAAATGTAGACATACATTCTGCTTCCAGTGTATCGGTCAAACACTGATGGATATAGGAAATAACTGCCCTCTGTGTCGTGCGGAGTTGGTAGAATACAACAATGTTGATGATGATGAAACACTTGGAAGTGAAGATACAGAATCAGAACTTGACGAAGACAATGACTACATCTCAGATGATGAATCGGTATATTCCGTGTCAAATCTCGGTAGTAACAACGAGAATGATCTGGAAGCATCACTTGTACGCATCAGTGACGCGGGGTTCGTGAAAGGCCCAATTAAAGAGATAACTGACCGATTTGTAGAGAAGGGATACACGTGCTACGATTTGATGACAATCCTTTTCCAACAATATGATAAAAATACAACGAAGGACGTTGAAGCCATTACAAGACACATCTCCAAAACTATAGAAGACCTGAGAGATATTAATACAGAAGAACAAGAAATAGTAGAAATGAATAATAATGACATAGCTGTAGTATAGAAACTTATCCTAATTTATAATTTAACCTTTTTTTCCGGTCCGCATATGCCAAAACAAGATTAAAATTGAATACATTTGATAACAATTATATAATATCATACAAATAAACCAATTACAAAGATGAAGATCAACAACCTCAGAATTACTCGGGAGATTTACAAAAAGATCTACAGTTTTATGCCTGGTTTATCTATTCGTCATCAGCATAATATGATTAAATCGGAAAATGCTGACGATTTTGATTTTTGGGTGGAACGCTATGAGGCTATCGTGAAAATTAAGCGTAAGAATCAAGGGATTATTGATAGAACGATGACTCTACAAATTTCGGTTATGTCGCAGCTAGAAAATAAGTTATATAGCGATAGAATTGGTGATTACATGGAGTTACACTGGGCTTGTTCGGACGGTCAAGTAGAGGTGGTCAATGCGCTGCTGGAGAAGGGCGCGAACGTGCACAATAAGAGAAGAGATGGACGCTCACCCCTACACTATGCTTGTGACAAGGGTCACCCAGAGGTGGTCTATGCGCTTCTAGAGAAGGGCGCGGACGCGGACTTGCACACCAATAACAGTTGTGAATACAGTCCTGGATGGGCGCCTCTGCACTTCGCGTGTGTATATGGTCATTCAAAAGTGGTTAATACACTACTGAATAAGGGTGCGGACGTGCATTCCAAGACTCGTGCTGGAATGACGCCACTGCACGATGCTTGTGTAAACGGTAATCTAGAGGTGGTCGGGGAGCTACTGAAGAAGGGCGCGGACGTGTACGCCAAAGACGACAAAGGATACACACCCCTGTACTTCGCTTGTAAGAGTGAATGTATATCGGTGATTAAGGTGATAATCAATAACGGTGCTGATATTAACGCCAAGAATAATGATGAAATGACGTGCCTGCACTGGGTGTGTAAGACTGGTCTTGTACACGTAGCAAATTTGCTGCTAAACAATGGTGCGGACGTGCACGCGAAGGACAGTACAGGACACACGCCACTGCACTATGCTTGTGTATGGGGTAATCCAAGATTGGTACACGCGGTGCTGAAGAAGGGCGCAGAAGTCCAGGCAAAGGACTATGGGGGATATTCACCCCTTCAATATGCCGATATATATGGTAATACAAAGGTAGCTACTATGCTACAGGCGAATGGTGCTACAATGTAGACAAATCCTCTATAACGCGGGTCGGGAGGGTGTCACTATTAGGATTACATAAATGTTTTTTATTAGTGCGTTTTTTACAATAAAAGATATACAACCTTGTATTGTATAACAATGGAGCTGGAAGGTATCGATCCCCCTACCTCTCGAATGCTAATCAAGTGCTCTACCATTTGAGCTACAGCCCCACATCTCGCTTGCTGGAATCGAACCAGCGACCTGTGGATAACCACAATTATACTATTACAGTCCAACGCTCTGCCAACTGAGCTAAAGCGAGAAAAAAGCCTCCAGTGAGAATTGAACTCACGATCTTCAGTTTACAAGACTGACGCCTTACCACTTGGCCATGAAGGCTCAATATATATCCGGTTTTTCTCTTTATATTCATTTTATTATAAATTATATTTTCTCCAATTTAATCTTTTGTTTGAGTTTATATTCATCGCAAAATAAATACAGTTTGAAATTATAATGTGAATAATTTTGGAATTCTTCAAATGAAATATATTTTGACATCATATTCAATTCCTCAATATATACGACATACGAAAATGAAGTATCCGTTTTTTGAATTTTGTCAAACAATATACAGTTATACGTCCTTTCAACTACTTTGGGATTCTTAAAGCAAAGATCCAATAAGCTACATTCATTTTGAACTTTACGAATTGAACGAGAAGCTGTATTTAGATAGTCCAGTTTATCAATCCAATGTTGATGAAACCATTTTGCGTTGTGATTCAACGACAATCCCAGATTATAAAACATTTCAATGTGATTCATAATATCCACAAGACGTCGTATCGGACTGGTTGCGTGAACGTAATTACTATTATTCATTACTTCATGACTAATGTTATCATTTTCCGTATAATATATATATTGACCGATTACGTTATTCCAGTGTTGAATGACAGTTGCTTCTTTCTTTGAAATATTACTAATTGATAAAGCGTGATTCATATCCTTATTCATATATTGTGATGAACGATACACGCCAGTTTTATGCATCAAAAGATGATTACCACAATGTTTATTTGTATAAACCATCCAATATGGAACAACATCACGACTATTTACAATATCATTTTCAAAACATTGTGTAAAATTCAATAATTGTTTGAATGTCCGATTAGCAATAAGTTTTTTTTCTTCATATTCAAAATTTTCGTTTACATTGATGATTGCTCTATAAATATTAGACGTTTCAAGTGAATTATTCTTATCATAAACGAACTCAAAACAAACACCTAATCTATCTTTATTTTCCTGTAACGAACAAATACTATCGCTTAGCATAGAAGGTAACATTGGTCGCCGTTTATCAGGCAAATATATGGTTGATACGCGCTCACTGAATGATTTCCACAAATCCAAATAATCAATAATGTCAACAACATCACTAATATATACATACATCGTTGTATGTGTTTCAGAAGATTCAAAACAAAAAGCATCGTCAAAATCTGTGCTATTATGAGGATCAATTGAAAATACATACTTTTCGCGATGGTCTTTAAAATCGTGTTTATTTTGAATATGATAGATAATATCATTCTCTTTTTTTAGTGCGTTCTTGACGTCTTTATTAAATGAACTAATTGACATATGCAAATTATTACAATATAGTTGGTATTCGTAAAAATTCTCCAGGACATCAACATCTCCAATATTTTCTGTCAGAACACCATATGGGTGTTTCTCATTCCAATGATTATATTTAAATACAACATATTTGTCCTTATAATCCTTATTAAAGTTTGATTTCAATTCATATGGAACGAGAAAATGAGGAAGTCTCAGGTCATCAGGAATGCATTTATATAATAGACGTTTTCCCAATCTTCCGTATGTTTTGTTTCCATTCAATAAAATAACGCCAGGAATATGATTTTCACGATAATATGAACGTTGAATGGATACATTTCCGTCAATAATATCAATATAGTCACGTGTAAATAACTTATTATTTACAGGTGAAATTGTGTCAAGTGTTTCGTTTTCACTAATTGTATTTCCAGTAATCGGGTCTATAAAGTGCCATTTGTCATAATTGTTATCATCTATTAATATTTTATACGACATATGCTGTGGTAATTGTAATGCGAAATAATCTTTATATTTGTTAATAAAAAGGATTAGAGATATAATAATCTATACTATTACATATATGAAACCATTAAAAATAACAAGCAAAAATAAAAATGCGATATATCTGATAATTGTAGAATCTCCGTCAAAATGTGCAAAGATTGAAGGATTTCTAGGTTCCCAATATATGTGTATCGCTTCTATGGGACATTTGCGCCAAATCAATGGATTAAAAAGTATTGATACGAAAAACGACTACAATGTCACCTATGAAAATGTGGATAGCAAAGAGAGTTATATAAAAGATATGAAACGTGTTATAGGTAATTTCAATAAAGAGCGAATATATATTGCGACAGATGATGACCGCGAAGGTGAAGCGATTGGATGGCATATATGTGACATGTTTAATCTGAATGTAAATAGCACACATCGTATTATTTTCCACGAAATTACAAAAAACGCAATTGTGAAATCAATTGAACGCCCGACATTGCTGAATATGGCAAAAGTGAATTCCGCGATTTCACGACAAGTGCTTGACTTAATTGTAGGATATCGCATTTCACCTCTATTATGGAAACACATATATAACGATAAAAATAATGCTTTATCCGCGGGACGGTGCCAAACACCTTGTCTTGGACTGGTATACGATAATGATAAGGTTGATCGTAGTTCTCTTCAAACTTTTCATAAAATAAGAGGGACATTTACCGATAAAAACATTGAATTCATATTAGATAAACATATTGACGATGTAGATGTTCTCAACACTTTTTTTGAAAACTCTAAAAAACATATTCATAAAATGTCATTAGGAAAAAAGGGACAACGTAATTTAAGTCCCCCCAAACCATTCAATACTTCAAAATTAATACAGCAATGTAGCAACTCTATAGGTATAGGTTCGGGACACGTAATGAAGTTATGTCAAGACTTATACCAAGGAGGATATATTACGTATATGAGAACCGAAAGTAAATCATATTCAAGTGAGTTTCTAACAAAGGCAAAAGAATATATTTCTTCAAATTATGGTTCCCGACACTATACACAAAATTCCAAAAATATAGAGAACATCACGAAAAACGATCCACACGAAGCAGTGAGAGTTACAAATATCAACACATCCAAATTAGATATAGAACACAAGGATAATAAAATACATACAGTATATCATATAATATGGAAAAACACAGTAGAAAGTTGTATGAGTGATTATAGTTATCAGTATCAAGATTACTTGATTAATAGTCCATTAGATACGCATACATATAAACATACAAATGAAATTCCAATATTTATGGGATGGAAAGTATTATCAAGTAAGGATAATAATGATGATAATGCTTTGTTCCTTACAACGCAGAGTAAGAAGAAAAGTATAGGGTATAGTAAAATTATGAATGAGCTTACGACTACACGAAACACTCCTTACTATAACGAAAGTTCATTGATTCAAAAAATGGAAGAAATCGGTATTGGACGTCCATCCACGTTTGCATCTCTGGTAACCACATTGATAGATAGAAATTATGTTGAGAAAACCAATATTGGAGCTACATTATGTGAATATATACAATATATATTGAAAGATGATACTATTACAACAAGCAATTCTACAAAGGAGTTATGTGGTGAAAAGAATAAGTTAAAAATCACAAATCTGGGTATTATATGCTATGAATTCTTGGAAAAGTTGTTTACGCACCTTTTTTCGTATAATTACACTTCTGAAATGGAGGATAAGTTAGATAAAGTACATAATGGAGAAATAAAGGAATGGCATACCATATGTTCGGAATGCTATGCGGAAATAAGCAGTATTATAAAAAATAACAAGAGTATTCAAAAACATGGGTTCAAAGTAGAAGATAATGTATTTTTATTATTTGAGAAATATGGACCAGTATTACGATACGATAACGATAAATCAGAATCTACATACAAAAAGGTTAAAAAAGATATAGATATTGATATAAATAGATTACGTGAAAGCAAATATGAGATTTCAGAACTATTAGATGATAATGATGATACGTTAGTAGGATACTATAATGAAAACCCGATTTATTTAAAACAAGGAAAATTTGGATACTATTTAGAGTGTGGGTCGCAAAAAGAAAGTTTGCGAAATTATTGTGAAAATGTGGGAAAACTAACACAAGAAAATGCCGTTAGTATATTACAAGGCAGTGCGAAGAATAAAAATGTAGTTCGTCAAATTACGCAAAACTTATCACTTCGAAAAGGAAAATATGGCGTATATGCTTTTCATCAATCCCCTACAATGGTAAAACCAATATTTTATAATATAAAAAAACTGAAAGACGGGTTTTCAAACTATACAAACGATATGTTAATTGATTGGATTTGCAAAACATATAATGTCGATAAAAATTCTATATAATATATATATGTCCGACGTGGTAAATACAGAAAAATTTCAAACATCACTATCTGTATATAATGTCTTTATTTATGCTCTCTTATATACTGTGATATTTGTATATTTACAAGAGGATATTGGATACAATATGGTTTTATTTTTATTAATTATTATACACGTATTATTTGGTAGGAAAGCATATGAAGTTGTATCTCAGGTTAAGCCAGAAACCAATAATGTAAGTTTTTTTATTACGATTATTCCCGTGATAGTGATAGGTTCTTTAATTGTTCGGACCATTTCATTGTCGTTTTATACATTTGGTTATACAAACGCGGCAGTAAAATCATACAATTTAGGTGACAAATACGACCCACCAAAGAAATACAAGGTTAGCGAAGAGAATTACAAATTTTCGTATTTTATATCAACACTTTGTTTATTTATTATTTATGTCATCTATTTATTTTTGGGAGATTATATGAAAATAAGTCCATTTAGTTTGACAGACATTGAAGGTAAAGACGTGTTCTCTATACTTGTAATGATAAGTCTCGGATTATTAATGGTATACGATATTGATTTTAAATCTTATTATCAACAATCCATCTATACACTTATAACTATTATTGGAATAATGATACTATTTTTAGTTACATTTATGTTACACCCCAGTATAGATAAATATTATCTTATTCCGATTATTGTAACATCCGTAGGCGGTTTAATCGGATACTTTGTAGATTTGAACGTAAACAAAGGCAGTGATATGATAAATGAAGGACGTATTTATGGTTCTGTTTCCGGATACATATTCTCACTTATCCTACCATATGTACCATTTATCAATTCAATATTCAATATTGAACAACTAATCGGAACAGAAAATAACATAAGCAATTTAATACAAAATATATTAGGTTTCACGAGTGTTACAATGATAGCTACAACAGTATTTGAAATGATAGATGCAATTGAATATGAAAAATATCACAGCAAAATTTACAAGTATAAAGAAAAAGAGAAGTCTGATGACGAGGTATTGGAAGAAAAACAAAATGAAATGACAAGTACCATTATTAATATACTCGTATTTATAATATGCGCGATAGCTATATTTACTATATTCCTTTTTTCTTTTGGTATAAGCGGGCAAAAATTGATATTTTCTGGTATATTTTCTATATTATTAACATCATATTTTTCGTATAATTCGTTTATAAGTAGCATTATAGGAAGAAATATAAAATATTAAAAGCAAATACAATATATAGATTATAACGTATATATTGTAAAATATGAAATACCATGAAACACATTTTCAAGATTATTTGAAACAGAAAAGTAAATACAATATACATGATATGAATAATTCAAATTTATGTTCGGGAACCCAAACCGAAACGAGGAATTTCATTAACCATACTATTATTTATGGACCTTGTGGTTCGGGTAAATATAGCGAATCCTTACAACTAATACAAAAATATAGTAAAACCCAACTCAAAACAGAGAAGAAGATGGAATATCAAACAGAAAAAGGAACATTTTTCTACAAAATGAGCGACATTCATTTTGAAATAGATATTGACCTATTGGGTTGCAATGCAAAACAAAATCTAACAGATATATTCATCCAAATCACAGAGATTGTAATATTGAGACCCAATCGTAAAGGAATTATATTGTGTAAAAATTTCAATAAAATACATATAGAAGTAATAAATTTATTTTATAATTTCCTATATTATGAAAAAACGTGTAATATTCAAGATATTGAATTAAAGTTTGTAATATTAACAAATACAGTTAGCTTCATACCATATAATATATTGAATATTTGTGATATTATTTCCCTCAATAAGCCAAATCCCCAAGACTATTCCAAATTGTTAGAAGTAAACGCAGGTATTGATGAATCTTCTGATATAAGTGAATACGACTTTACAAATCTGAAAGAATTATATTATTATAAAAAGATGCCTAATAATAATAGTGATAATTTTGATACGATTACACGTAATATTGTTGAATTTATCACTCAATGTAATAGTAAAAGAGATTTGTGTGAATTTCGTGAAATATTATACGATATACTAACATATAATATAGATATTGAAGAATGTTATTATAGTGTGCTATGTCATTTCATTGAAAATAAGTTGATTATACAAAAAAACGTAATTGATATTATCCTCAACATAAATAATAATATTAAGTATTATAATAATAATTACAGACCAATTTACCATATAGAAAGATTATTTTATAATATATTAATCAACTATCATAATGGAAATAAAAAAGGCACTAGAAGTACTAGAACTCCATGAAAACGAATATAACGAAGATAATATAAAAAAACAATATCGTTTAAAAGCGTTAAAATATCATCCGGATAAATCGGGTAGTGATACAACAGAAGAGTTTCAAGAAATACAAGAAGCATATGAATGTTTATTATCAAATAAAGATCATATTTCAAAGGATTACAACAGTTTATTTACTGACTTTCTGCATTCTATAAATGATAATGGTGTTCTCAATAGTATTTTTGAAACACTTCAAGACAAATGTTTTGAAAATGTATTTGAATATATAACACATAAATCGTTAGTAGATATTATTCGCATCAAAACAATATTATGTAATTACAAACATATTTTGTGTATACCTGACCACATACTGTTAGTATTAAATGATGTGATATGTAGTAAGAAAAGTAGTATAAATTGCTATATACTGAACCCTTCATTGGACGATCTATTGCAAGGTAATATATATAAATTGAAGTGTGAAGGATGTGAGTTGTATGTCCCTTTGTGGCATAATATATTAGAACATGATGATGACATTATAACACTATGCGAATTGCAAGAGAAAGAATATAATTATAGGATTGATGAATTCAAAAATATACATATCGACTGTGTATATAGTATTCATACACTATTGAATAGTAATGAAATTACAATGAATATAACAGAAAATTATAGTATTATATTCAAAACACCAGATTTATGTATTAAAAAAAACCAAATATTAATTATAGAAAACAAAGGAATTCCTTATCCGGACAAGAACAATATTTACTCAGACGATAAAAGGAGTAATATTATTATTCATTTTTCAATTTATTAAGACAAATTTTTTATTCAAATAAAAAATGTGTTTTTTACTTTGCTTCAAATTAGGTTAAATGGGTTTATAATCAAATGGTTTTATAATCTTTTTTATTCAAATGGTTTTATAATCTTTTTTATTCAAATGGTTTTTAAATTAAGTCGCCTTCTTGCGAACAACACGCTTCTTTGGAGCAGCAGGCGACTTAACCGGTGTAGGGGGAGGTGTAGCAGGTCTCTCTGGCTCCTGTTCCTCATCATCCTCATCATCGCTATCATCCACCTGTGTTGTAGTGGTAGTAGCAACAACTTCCTCTTCTTCGTCATCACTTGATGACTTTGTGGTAGTAGTGTTCTTCTCTTGCTCGGAGAATGCGACGTGGCACTTTCCAAAGACAGTAGTATTCTCAGCAGGCTTTACACCACACTGGTTTACACGCCATAGAAGGCCCCAACCCTTTCCACCAATCCAAATACCAGTGCATTGGATAAGGCACTTGACATCACTTCGGCTTGGCACAAAGTCAATAGGTGTAGTTGATACGTCATCACAAGGAAAGAGCTTCATTCCATCACTGTTATAGACCTCAATACCCCAGTTATCAATCGTCTCATCACCTTGCTTCTTGGTATACTTGGTGACCTTACACCTCATATTAGGAGCACGGTTCGTGTCAATGCGTCCAGTAGCCTTGTCCTTGGGATATTTAAGGAAAGGGAAGAAGTTGTGTTTAATGACTGCCGGGTCAAGCTGCTCTCCCCACCAAAGGACAGAGTTATCAACCGCATCAGCCAATACTTGTGTCTCAAAATCCTTGAGCTTTTGTAGAAAGCCGTCGGAGTCATCAGTTCTATATCCTTCACTGGGAAAAGACAAAGACATAGTGAACTTGTTATCCGATTCGCCCTTCTCATTGACATAGTCAGTAATTCCCCAAGTAGTAAGCTGAGGAGTAGATAGGTGAATCGCGCGATTAGTTTGCTTGCTAATCACGTTAATAGTCTTGCCACCCTTGTCATTGACCTTGGGTGCCATATAGCGGACCTGGGAAGGATCCCAGTCATTTACGTTCATCATCATAGCGGACATAGTAGTAGTAGTGGTAGTAGTAATAATACAATAATTTACATAGTGTAGTATAGAAAAAGTTTGATTCAATTTTATGAGTAAAAATATTGAAACGAGTAAAAAATATCATATAAAATCTCATTCATAAATGAAAATATGATGTAAATATATATGAAACTACATAAAATCTACTGGATTAATATAATAAATGAAAACTGTACATGCAGAAAATAAATACATTACATATCATACATATAATCCAAAGGATGATACGGTATTATCAAATCTTAGATGTATTGACCTACGACAAATAGCACGAGAAAATCATATCAAAATATCTGGTAAAAAATCAGAACTAATACATCGCATATCAACACACTTCATCAAATCTAAAAAATCTCAGAAGATACAAAGTGTATTTCGTGGTTCAATTGTCAGATATTCTAAACACTTATCGGGTCCTGCTTTATGCAAGCGAAAAATATGTATAAATGATACAGATTTTGTTTCAATGGAAAATATAGTAGATATTGATTGGTATGATTTATTTTCATATAAAGACACTGATGATACTATTTATGGATTTTCATTATTATCATTTGTGAGATACGTTAGTAGCAGCAATAGAAGTATATGTAATCCATATAATCGGAATCCAATAAAATACAACATTGTTAAAAATGCGATTGATCTATTTCAAATAAATAAAGCAATCATTGGAAGCTCTAAATATAATATTAGTGATGTTCGTGTAAGTTTACCTAATCCATATATCAATTATCACATATCATATTTATATTATCATCCACAATTATATTACAACATTCAAGCTACTCCAAGGGTTCGCAATCTATATAATAAAATGATTGAATACAGACATCTTACATTAAATCAACGTATACAGAATATATTTATTGAATTTGATAGATTAGGAAATTATACACAGTCTCAATGGTTTACAAGTTTAACATTACATTGTTACCCTAAATTTTTGAGAATATTGAAAGATATATGGAGATTTCGCGCAGATATTACAATTGACACAAAGAAACAAATATGTTGTATTTTTGACCCGTTTCAATTAATATTAACGTCTGATGTTAGCACATTTACTCATAATCAGCAAAATTATTCACGTGTAGCGAGTCATATCAAATTGTTATGTGTAACATCTATGGAAACACTAATCTATACAGGAATAGATGAAGAACATTGTAAATTGGGATCTTTATATTGTTTAATGGCGTTGACACAAGTTTGTCACAGCGCGCGAATTGCGATGCCGTGGTTATACGATGCATATTGAAAAATCCCAAATATATAATTATCTCTATTATAACGAATAATTGTATATATATATAAATGATTGCAGGATGAATGCTAATAAATATAATATATTATAAAATGAATATAAAAAGAATACCTAATATAGTGTATATAAGATGGTTAGAACTTCCAAATCCGCCGCGACTACCGAAACTAAAGCTTCCCGTTCCAAGAAGGAATCCGTTCCTGCTCCTACCTCCGAACCCGTAGTTGAATCTACTGAACCCGTAGTTGAAACTGCTGCCCCCGTTGTTGAAGCTGCTGCTGAAACATACACTGATAAAATGATTGAATTCAACGCCAAGCTCCAACAACTCGGAAGTATCTTTACTTCCATCAAATCCGATTTCAAGACACTTCAAAAATCAGTTGAACGCGACTTGAAGGCTGCCGTCAAAGCCGCCACTGCCCGCAAAAAGCGTGATATGGGTGATCGTCCCAAATCTGGCTTTGTTAAGCCTACTCGTATTAGCGATGAACTTGCCAAATTCCTTAACAAGGAAGTCGGAACTGAAATGGCCCGCACCGAAGTAAGCAAGGAAATCAACCAATATGTTGTTGCGAATGGTCTCCGTGACAAGAGCAATGGTCGCATTATCCTTCCTGATACCAAGCTTGGAAAGCTTCTCAAGGCAGGAAAGACCGATGAAGTCACCTACTTCAACCTCCAACGCTACCTCAAGCCTCACTTCATCAAGGCTGAACCCGTCGCGTAAATATATGTGTAATTAAATATTATAATAAAATATACAATCATATTTTATTATGAACGAACAGATAACCGAATATGTAAAACACCACAAACCATTTGTGTGTATATTAATACCGTGTTATAGTGGGAAATGCAGTATTGGATTTATAAATTCATTAATAGGAACTATTGATTTATGCAAGATACATAGAATTCGTATCAAATATTTCTTTATGGAAGATGATAATTTAATCCATCGTGTTAGAAATAATTTAGTAGCAAAGGCAATGTCAATTGATGGCATTACACATATAATGTTTATAAATAATAATGTAATATGGAATCCATATGATATTTTCAAAATGTTATTATCAAATAAGTATATTGTTAGTGGTGCTTGTCCCAAAGAACATATTAACTGGAACAACCTTGTGACCAATCCAAATTGTATTTCTGTATTTAATGATAAGAACAACACGTCATTTTCAAACGAACTATATTTACAACATAAACTCTGTGATTATAACATTACTATTGACAATGCTTCTAGTCTTAGTATCCATAAAAATATAACCAAGATTGATAAAACTTCATTTGATTTTATTATGTTAAAACGCAATGTTTTTGATAAACTGTTTTCTGCTTATCCGTCTACAAAATATATAGATGATCAGAGTATTTTACACGAACGCGAAAGTGATTATGCGTATATGATATTTGATACGTGCAAAGAAAAAAATACTATATTATCTGATGACGATGTATTTTGTAGGCGATGGAAAAGTATTGGGGGTTCAATTTGGATGAATGTGTCTATTTTTTTATCAATCACTGGCAACTACAGTTATAATGGAGCTTTCTACCATTCACTCATTTAAGAATATAAATCCGTGTGGTTTCATCAATTCTTGAATTTCATTATATTTCAAATTGTTACATAATTGTGAAGAAGATTCATTTAAATTATTTACATTGACATCAATATTATCGTTCAAAGTATATATCCTTTCCATTTGGTTGATAATTTCAATATTATCCAAATGACCGTTTTCAATTAACCATTTCTTGAATGATATCATGTCTATATTATCTGAAACTTTGTATTCACTGTACCAATTTAATGACTTGTTAAAATCATTATCATTATCCTGATTATAATCATTTGTAGATATTATTAGTAATAATGTAAACATTCTGGGTGTTAACTGTAAATCATAGATAATGCTTTCATAATTATATATTGTCACCTCTTCTTTTAGTAAATTGAGATTTCGCAAAATATTGGAGCATCCATATGTAAACATATCCATATCGTCACTTAAGCATCCATACGCAATATTGGATTTACAGAACTTGGCACATATTTCATCTGCTTCTCCTACTGCGTCAATATACTTTACTCCCAACGCATCCATCAATTGTTTTGCAAATGTAAAATGTTTTTTTTTAATACGAATACATTGTTTCCTTACGGTATTCATTTGCAGCATTATTTTCTTGCGTTCTTCTTCGTTATATTGAGATTCAGACAATTTTTTCGTAAGCTCAAGATACATATTCTCTGCTTGGTCCTTTTCTTTATTCCTTGTCTCAATTGTATTCCATTTTTCCTGGGGTGGTATTCCATCAAATACAAATAGAGCATTTATGTTATATTTTTTAAAGACATTAATCAAAATATACAGATTTTCTGCTAACAGTCCATTGCCTATGAATTTGTAAAGATAAATACTTGTATCTATTACTATTGTTTTATTTTTTAATTTACTTAGATGTAATTGCTTAATTGATACATTGGAACATTTGTCAATTAAATATTTATTCAGATATCTTATTCCCATTGTTTTTTTTACTCTTATTAATATTATATAGACTCTGATAGATATTCAATTTTTATAAGAGATGAATGATAAGATAATTCAGTGCTTTAAAATTCCCAAATTTTCGTTCAAACCATTAATTATGTCAAAAGAAAACAAATACTTTATTGATACACTTTACTATTATTATAAAAGTTCAAGTATTCCCAAATATATAGAGAACTACAGAAAAACAAATAGTGGCGAGTTTGGTATTTATTATCAACATATACCCAGTGATATTTTACTTTATATCAAAAAACAAGATTACAGTAAACACTTAATACAGTTTATTGTAAATAAACGTCACATATCCATTCATTTCTTTACAACCAACAAAGTAACGAAAAAAATAATTGAAACTACGATTAAAATTGTTAGTTTTATCAGCAATTTCGCAAGTTCAGAATGTTCCAAAATACTAGATATATATATATTCAATACACCCTTCAAAAAAGAAATAGCAACATTTGATAATAGTATTGAACGCAAAGATATTAATAGTGCGTATACGTTTAGTTGTTATGAAAAAAACGCTATATATATATTTCGTAAAGAAGAATGGAAAAAAGTTTTGATACACGAGTGTTTACACGCATTTGGTATTGACTTTTCAATTATTGAATCAAAATATTCCGATACAATAAACGCGAAATTGGATAATATATTTAATTTAGGTATCAACTATACTTTTAATGAAGCTTACTGCGAAACGGTCGCAACCATAATAATGAGTATTCACTTATTTGAAAACCAATCTACATATAATGAAGTTATCCCTTTTATAGAGAACCAACTTACAAATGAAATTATACATTCTCTCGTTCAATCCAATAAATTTTTGAAACATTCGTCTTTGTCTATGCGTCATTTGGTTTTTGGAAAAGACAATTCAAAATATAGTGAAAATACACCGGCATTCTCGTATTATTTCTTAAAGACGTTATTTTTATATAATGTAAATTCTTTCTTGAAAGTCACACAATCTATAAGTAATCATACACTTAAAAACAATTTCACTTCTAAAAACATAAGTAAATATATTGATTTAATTCATAAAACCTCATCTTCAATTGGTTTTAAACGTGATATGAAGTTAGCGGATACGTTGATTTCACAATGTCCTTTGCTTCATAAATCAATGAAGTTTAGTTTCTATGGTTAAAATACACGATATTTTATTCAATATATTATTTTCGTATTATATTGAATGATTATACTACATCAGTCCATCCACTAAACGACCAATTATCATTTTCTTCTGTTTCTAACACAATTGAACCTTTTTTCATATCTAATTTATTATATTCTACATCTTTCAACATTTTCTTCCTATCTACTGCGATTGTTCGTTCTAATTCTTCTTCTTTATGCGTCCATTTATATACCTTTTGCTTATTCTCAATGGATAATTTCTTATTTTGTATGTCATAATAATTTCGTGATTTCGTATCCATTATGTCTTCATATTCTGATGTCAATTCCTTCTTTGTAGATATTATTGTACTATATCGTTCTGATATGTTTTGATAATCTTTTTGCCATTCTTTCATTTTTGCTTTTGAATCTGATTTTAACCATTGTTTCCTATACGTCCAGGGTCCTAATCTATCCATATTATAATCTATTTCATTCAGCAATAATGAATACTTTTCACGTAACAATTGAATACGTTCTTTCAATTCATCCAACGCATAGTATTTGGATATAGATAAAACTAATGATATATATGTTGCAATTGTAATAGATACAATAGAAATTGCTTGTTCTCCAAAATTAAACTGTGTCTTTGTTGCTTGCATAAATCCAGATATAGTTGATGTAAAAATAACAGACGTTTGAATACGATTTATAATATTCACGAGATCATTATATTTCAAATCTAAAAAACGCTTACATTGTTTGGATTCGTCTAATACATGACTGTTATTGCGGCGTGTTGCTAAAAATTCATATTTAAATATATCAAATTCCTCTGGGAACCCACCGCGTTCCATTTGTTCTTGATATTCTTTCTGTTCTTGTGATTTTAAATATTCTTCACGTATGGTTATTGCTTTATCTATATTATTTCCAGCAAGTGCTTGAATTATTTTGTGATATTCCACTGGAACGTGTTCTTTCTTTTCCAAGTCTATATATAAATGCTTATGTTCGTCAATTACATCTGTATGTCTAGATGTATATGATACTGTTTCTTGTGAGTTTATAGGTTTGTTTTCAATATACTCTTCATTATTATCTGTTAAGTGACTACGAATACTTGATAATTCATATTGTTCTTCTGTATTGTGTAATGCATGTGTATTACTGCTTCGCGCACTTATTGTTTCTACACGTTCTTCATCCTTATATATTACCGCTGTATTATTAGAATGTTCGCTTGTAATTGAACCGTTTAATGTGTTTTCGTGTTGTTCCGATTCTAACGATAAATCATTTAAACTTGAGTTTATATTTTCTATTGTCGGGGTCAAATTCAACTCGTTTTCATTAGTTTCTTCATTTCCACTTATGTCACTCATAATATATTATAATATGATTATTTTTTTATAATCTATTTGTCATAAATTATAATGTAATTCGCAATGTGTAATATTATATGAAAAAAAATCAATGATTAATGTTAACTTAATTTACTTCTAATTATCTATCTATTCTACTGTAAATTGCTGCTTCTCTTTATCACATAGCTTCTTCCAGTTCTCTCCTACAATCTTGGAGATATCTCCAAAAGAGGCGTCGGGGTTCTCACTCTTTACGGATGAACGAGTCATCTTCATATAATTAGCGAAGGCAGTTGGCTTTCTCTTAATGCCTTCAGCCTTCTTCGCGGCCTTCTTCGCTGCCTTCTTCTCTTCCTTTTCGGCCATCTTTGCGGCCTTCTTCTCTTCCTTCTCAGAAATCTTTGCTTGTTTCGCGGCCTCCTTCGCTGCTTTCTTTACGTTCTTCTTGTGTGTTGAAATGAACTTCAACAGCTGTTTTTTGTCTTCACTCGTCAAGTTCGTGCGAATGACCTTGGATGTCTTCTTATAAACACGGGTTGTAGAGCTCATTGTCGTTGGTTTGATTGTTATTGTTATATTTGTGCTACATCTAATTGTGTATTTTTTCAATCAATTTTCTCTATTTACAGCATGTGATTGTAAAAGAGTTATAGTTACCGAATAAAAAACGTTAAATTTATTACAATAATTCTACAGATTACTTTTTTTTGATTTTTATGATTATTTTAATTTGTTTCCGTATTATGCTTTGTGATAATATCTCGGTGAATCTTGATTTCATTCACCAAATATGCCCGTTCGTTCTGAATAAACTCATGAACGAACTTCGTCTTCGCAGCAAGTGCTTCTTCCATATCCTTACAGCGCCGAATGAGCTGCTCTTTCGTGAGATCCTCCATAATGTTTACAGAACACGGGTTATTGTTCTTCCTGAAGGAAAAGAATGGCTGCATGTGGTTATACCGAGTATCACTATTCTGGAAATCCAGACCTGTTGTATGAGACTTCATTGCGTTGAAAATACCATTGGTATCAATCTCATTACGCATATCCAACCCGAAGATTGAATCCCACATCACGAAATGGATGAACGCGGAACGCGTGCTCTTGCCATTACGCATATCTTTCACCACCTCATCAACCCGCTCTACCCGTCCAATCTTCAGTACAACTTCCACCATCCAAATCAAATCCTCCTTTGTCTCAATTCTTCGTCCGTCAGCAACGACATTATCGGGCCACATCTTGAGATAAAGACTCTTCCAATCATTCTCATCAAGCTTGAGATTCTCCATATAATGGCGAGTTTCGGTTTCGGTATAATGCTGTGCGTTCATATTGTGTATATTCACTTGTATATTTATATTGTTAGTATGAAAAAAATGATTGATTCAATTTTTACACATAATCAACATGTAATACCTCTAATTTACGATAATTGAATTGCGAACCTTCATCAATAAATTATCATTCTCCAAAGGCACATTTCGTTGATAATGTTTAATGCACGCATTGTTCGTCAACGCAAGAACGTGCTGTAAATCATTATTCTGTGAAAATTTTGACATTAATGCTTGTTCTCTTGTTTGACTATCATTATAGTCACCGTCTTCGTGTATTTCTTCTTTACGTAACACATCATTTTTATATTTGCCATTTTTACTTACTGCAGCTGTTGCAATATCAACATCTTTTGAAATCTTACTATCGCTGTTGAGAGAAAATAAATGATAAAAATCTGGAAATCCTTTCTTGTATCGGGAACCATAAACATAATGTTTTACAGACAACCATTTTTTACCGTCTAAGTTAAACTCTTGGCTCCAACTATCATCTAATTTACGTCTCCATTGTTTTTGATTATATAATAAGTTGAAATTCATATTTTCGCTATTATGAACCGATTCACCGACACCTTTTCCTGGGCGCGGGAGGTTATTTGATTTGTTATGGATTACAAATACAACATTACTATTACAATCAATAATATCTATTTCGTCTTCATCCTTCTCTATTACATCTAGTTTGTCGCGAACCTTCTTGAATTCATTTATCTCATAAAATGGTCCACTTAGTTTTTCAAGGCATTTATCTATGATTCCTCTTCTAATAATATAAGGTAATTCCTTATATGTGAGTAAGCTCTTTTCGCTATATGTAATCAAGTCATAATGATTCCCAGTATACGACAACATAATATAATAGTCAGGTTCCCGAACTACTTTATTTATATCATTAATTTGTCCGCATAAAATAATATTCTCAATATCTCCATTATCATAAGCATCCTTTGATAATATAATTGTTTTCACATTCAAGTATTTTTCAATTTCTCCAATCGCCCATGTATCCGCCCAGAACACGCTTGTTTTTAATACGGTCTTCATTTCGTCCATACTGGAAACTCCTTGCATAAAGTTAAATTCATTCAATAACTCTTGATTTCCGTGTGTATTAACCTTATCGTCATTGTATTTACTTCGTAATATTTCTCCCTCTTTCATTATTTCTATTGAATCGTGCTTATCTAATGAATTTTCATAACGCTGTTTTAATATTTTGTTCTGTTTTTTCTTTTCATTCATATTGTTATGTAAACGTTCATTTTCTGTTGAAATAGCGGTATATATTTCATAATATTGATTGAATATTTCTTCATCCACTTGTGTAGTCAAATATGTTCTCAATTGTTCTACGTTAATATGTTTTCCAGTCCCGTCATATGCCTTTACTATGGATAAGAAAAAACAATCTCCATTTGGAGATACATCTTCTTTTCCAAAATTATGGTTATTAAATGCCTTTTCAACCCAATTGTTTGCTGCGATTATGTGAAACTGTTTGACTAATTCATCATGAACTTCTTTCTTTTCAAATGCGATTGTTTTATCAAAAAGTAATAATTCATTTTTATTATCAATTATCTCTTCTTGTTGTGATTTCTCATTATCGTGTTTATCAAACGTTACTAATGCTTGTATATCTGAAACAGGTTCTGTATCAATATTTGTAAAAAGTAATACATTGCCATTCTCCAAAATGATATCCCCATCATCGTCAATTGAGTGAATAAGATCACTTGCCTTTATTTCAAAAATACCAATTTTTTTATCAACACTATCATTATTAATCAAATATATTGGCATATAAACAATGTTTTTATTATCTGAATATTGTGTTCGCTTATTTCCTAATAAAATTTCAACTTCTTTATTATTTAAATTGTAGTAATAACTTGACATTTCACTACCTTTATCATCACCTTCAATTATATAGTCTTCTTTATATTCAAGATGTTTATCTAAAACTGACCTTACCATAGGAGATATATACTATATTTCTATTATAGTTTCATATTATTCTAACAAAAAATAGAATTATATGTAATTTATCTATAATTGTGGCTTACTTCTTTTTCCCAATCAAATAGTCATTCATATCCATATACTTAAATTTGCATCTCATTGAGAAACTTTTTACATCTTTAGGTGAAATTGTTTTCATTTTTTGAACGAAGTTAGTAATTGTTTCCCAACAATCATATTCTTTTACCTTTTCTAATTCAGATACTGTAAGCATATCATAAAGTATTTCTCCAAGTTCCTCAACAATAGGTGTTGAATTTTCAAAATTCATATTATCCTCAATTTTCTTGATAATTAATGATACATATTTGATATATATATCCTGATTGTAATAGTCATTCATTACTAATCTAGTAATGAATATGAGTAGCGACTTACGAATCTTGTTATCTTGATTCATTTTACAGTATTTGTCGTAATCTTCATCTGAATCTACATACCATACTTCTTCTATTGACTGTTCGAACAATATATTTATTTTTTCAAGACCATCTATAAATAATTTACCGTATTTTTCCACAAGCACTTTATAAAATTTCGAATATACTGTTGAATACGCAGAATTATATTTAATAGTATTATTCAGATTATCTGTGATTTTTTTCAATTCATCATTGCCGTCATATTCCTTGAATACGTATTCAAACGATTCAAACAAATTATTGCTAATCTTTTCATAATTTTTATCTGTCATTTTATTCATCAATAGTGTAATTTCCTTTATATCTCGCTGGATACCTACGTCGGCATTACGCTTGGTAGCAGAAATAAACTTTGTCTGCGGTTGTTCCGTTTTTGTGGTATCATGTTTCTGTTTATTATGTTCGGTTCGTTCTTGTTTCGTGTATGTTTTATGATATTGCTTATTATCATTCATTCCTTTAAAAACGCTATTTAAATTGTTGATAATAGTCATTGTGTTTTCAGGTAATCTATACATATCAATATTTATGTTTTTCAAATCCTCTAATGACATTGTCATAATACGTATATATGTTAATTATGAATATTATTTTATATATTAACACAATCAATTTTGTATTCGTATAAACAATAACATTTTTATAGACGTGTTGTTTATATCATGGAACGCATTAAAGAAATTTTATTTTCGGAACCGAGCAGTAATAGTAATCTTCCATTTTCAACAGATTTAATACACGATATAAATAATAATTTTAGCATTCCGATTGATTTTTTAAAGGAAAAACAGATTTTGTCAGAACATATTAAAAATGACATAGAAATTAATAAAGTATATGGTAAAGTATTTGGATCATCAAGTGAGGTTTCTAAATGTTTACATGAAAAATGGAGTAATTATACTACAAATAATATCAGGTTCTTGAGAGATACACAAACAATTGTAAATAATACACAGCAGATAAGTAAATGCGATACAAAAAAATGGAAAGAAGATACTAATAAATTGAGTCATTATTGGCACGATATTAGAAATCCTCATTTTTGTGGAAAATATTCATTTTTAGAATGGTCTATATTTAAACCATTGAATTATTCTATTCCTTTTCTTACCATTCTATCTTTATCCAATATGTTAAGTCCGTTATTATTTTTCATTATGCCATTTATATTATTAATGGTCCCATTCGTTATACTTAAAATTCAAGGTATTCCGATTTCAACAGATAAATATTATGATATACTGAAACATATTGCAAAAAACCACTTTATAGGAAAGGCACTGACACAAATAAATAACCTTAGTTTATCTAGTGTGATTCAAATTATCTTTTATTTGTGTATGTATTTACTTCAGGTATACAATAACATCCAGTCATGTAAAAAATACTACAATGATATTATTACGGTAAACGAGAACATATTGTTACTGAAAGAACATATTGAAACAACAATATTTAGGTTCTCGTCATTTAAAAATATTTCAAAGAATTGTAAATCATATAACCCTTTTATTTCTCATTGTGAAACACATATTCATTGTTTAGAAAAACTAAATGGAGAATTGAAGGATTTCACTTATAAAGAATTGGATGTGTATAATGTATTTGAGTTCGGGTCGGTTCTCAAACATTATTATAAAATCTATGATAATGACAAATATAAAAATGCAATTGCTTTTTCTATTGGATTCGCAGAATATCTTTCACAATTACAGGTATTAAGTTGTAATGTCGGGAACCTTGTGAATGGCGCCAAGTTCTCCAATAAAAAGAAAACACATATGAAAAAACAATATTATCCGTTATTAGATAATGACTGTGACAATATCTCTAATAACTGTAATTTAAAGAAAAATATCATAGTTAGTGGTTCAAATGCATCAGGAAAAACAACTTTCTTAAAGACAACTACTATTAATCTTATATTGACTCAACAATTCGGATTTGGATTTTATACATCTGCAAATGTGAACCCATATACACATTTTCATACATATCTCAATATACCCGATACATCTGAACGAGATAGTCTATTCCAAGCCGAATCGCGACGATGTAAGGAAATTATAGATATTCTCAATTCTACATCAAAAGATAAAACACGTCATTTTTGCATCTTTGACGAACTATATTCGGGAACCAATCCTGAAGAAGCATCAAAGTCGGGTGTAGCATTTTTGTCATATCTTAATAATGTTGAGAACCTTGATTATATCTTAACCACACATTACGTATACATATGTAATAAATTCAAAGATTCAAAATATACAGAAAACTATAAAATGCATACTACGTTAGATGATATTGGTAATTGTATATTCCATTACAAAATAGAAAAGGGTATTTCAAAAATCCGCGGTGCTTTAAGTGTTTTGCGTCAAATGAATTATCCAAAAGATATAATTGACAACATTGAAACACAAGACTATTAGATATCATAGAATATTTTTAATATAATATGATAAATTTATTTTTTTGTAAATGTAATGATACGCTCTTCATTGCGATGTTGATTATTATTTACATTTACTGTTTTATTATACATCGGTTGGTCGCTTATCAATTTGAAATATTTGATTGCTATACCATTAAGGTCATCTACTAATCTATCGTTACCTTCATAGTTGGATACGATATAACATATTTTCCCACCATTTTTCAATACACGGAAACATAACTTGATTGTTTCTTGCCAGTATTTAGTTAGCCAAGATTCGTATGTTTTATATTTATTTATGCTCTGTTTAGCACCATCATACTTTTCCAACTCATAATAGGGTGGGCTCAGGAACACCACATCAAAATATCCAACATATTTCTTTTGAAATTCAGGTAGCTTGTATAATTCCTCTGATGGGACACAGTATATTGAGGTTGTTTTATTGGGATAATACTTGTTTGCAAACTGCTGTGTTTTTTTACATACCGATGGTATGACATCGGTGCCTACATATTCGGTGACACGAGATGATTCTAAAAAACCATAACAATATGACCCCCAACCCAAAGTAGGTGTAAATATTTTGGAACCTTTCAATAATGTTTCATTCAAAGAATATACTAAATAAGGGTTCAAAATAGATGCTCTGAAATAATACGAAGAATATACACTTCCGATGCGTCCCAGCTCAATATAATGTAATGCACTGGGTGTTAATATTTTATAATCAATTATCTTGTTTCTATAAATATCATTCAACATTGAGCCATAGTTTCTAATATTTGGTAATCCCGGTTGTGTTTTATATACAAGCTGTTCGAAGTGCAAATTACGAATGATATTTTTATATTGGACGTTGCTATTGTTATTATATGCTTTGTTTTTCATTGGTGAAGGTTCAATCTTTAAACTATGTGGTTTCATTGAAGTATTATAGAACGAAATTAAGTAATCATCGTTAATACTTTCATGTAATTGTTTAAGTTGCTGTGTAGATATATTCTTTCGTTTAGCATATGAGGATAATGATGAAATTTGTCCCCGCATATGCACTTTATAACTTTTCAAGAATTCTGTAAATGTTTCCTTTGGACGATGATATTTATTGATAAATGCCTTTTCACTAATCATTATTATAATATAATTAGATTTTATCGCAAATACATAAAGAATTATACTGATATAGGTTATACATATGTCAGGACATATATCTCAACTATCAAAATTCAGAACATTATTACGATATGACAAATTATATGGAGCACAAAATTATAAACCACTTCCGGTTGTTCTCAATAAAGGGAAGGGAGTATTCTTATATGATGTAAATGACAAAAAATATTTTGATTTTCTATCTTCATATAGCAGTGTAAATCAAGGACATTGTCATCCACGTCTTGTCAATGTAATGAAGAAACAATGTGAAACACTAACGTTATGTAGTCGTGCTTTTCATAACGAGCAATTGTCTATATTTTATAGATATATGAACCAAACATTCAAATATGATAAATGCTTACCTATGAATACAGGAGTGGAAGCGTGTGAAACCGCAATTAAACTGGCTCGTTTATGGGGATATAAGACAAAAAAAATACAACAAAATAAAGCCGAACACGTATTTCCAATCAACAATTTTTGGGGGCGTTCAATTGCAGCTTGTTCGAGTTCAACCGATATTGCGTGTTATAATAATTTTGGACCATTTTTACCTGGTATTCATTTTGTAGAATATAACAACATTCGACAACTTGAAGAGTTATTCAAAAATAACCCTAATATTTGTTCTTATATGATGGAACCCATTCAAGGTGAAGCGGGTATTATTATTCCGGATGATACTTATATTCGCAATGTGCGTATATTATGCGATACATATAATGTTCTCCTAATATGCGATGAAGTCCAGACGGGCTTAGGACGAACCGGTTCTCTTCTATGTTGTGAGCCTTCATCTATTTCACGCTCAACTATTTTGCCAGATATGGTCGTGTTAGGAAAAGCATTGACTGGTGGTATGATGCCTATGTCTTGTGTTCTTGCAAACAATAACATTATGGATAATATTGAGCCTGGAACACACGGTTCTACATACGGTGGAAATCCACTTGCTTGTGCCATTGCCATGGAAGCTGTAGATATTGTTAGAGATAAACGATTATTGAACCGGGTATCAAAATATGGCTCACTTTTTCGTGATACTATATACGATAATTTTGTAGTTCCTGGCGTTGTAAAATCTGTTCGTGGAAGAGGATTTCTTAATGCTATTGAATTTGAAACACCCAAATTGGCTGAAGATGTCGTATTCAAATTAATGAAAAACGGTATATTAACAAAGATTACACGAGACAAAATTATTCGTATGTGCCCTCCTCTAACACTTTCATCATCTCAGTATGAAGAAAGTATGAGTATAATTTTAAAAACATTAAAAGAAGTGTAAAATGGACCTAAAATATAATATAAACATATATTTTGTATATATGTTAATGACGCAACATAGTATTATAATACTTGCTGGTGGTGATGGTAAGCGTATGAATAGTTCTAAACCTAAAGTTTGTTGTCTTCTTGGTGGAAAACCATTAATCGTACATATTATTGAACGTGCGATTGAAACAGAACCTAAAGACATATTTATTGTTGTAGGAAAACATAAATCGCAAATTCAAGACACAATATCCAAAAGCATCTCTTTTGATATTACATATGTAGAACAAGCTATCGCAAAAGGTACAGGACACGCTGTATTGTGCTGTTTACCATATATTATATGCGATAACGATGATTGTAAATATTTGGTATTATCTGGAGACGTTCCTCTAATTTCAAGGGATTTATTAGTGAATTTATTAAATACTAACAACAATACTATTGCGGTAACATACAAAGATGAACCATTTGGTCTTGGGCGAGTAAGTAAGAAGAGTGAAAATACCCTAGACAGAATTATAGAAGAAAAAGATTGTAACGAAGAAGAAAGACAAATCAATTTGACAAATTGTGGTATTTATACTCTATCATTATTTGACATTAAACAAACCATTTTAAAAATAAAAAATGATAACACTCAAAAAGAATTTTATTTACCGGATATTTTTCATTATATAAGTGAATATAGTAAAGTAACCCTGTATTATATTCCAAAAAGTATGCAATACACCACAAATGGTGTAAATACACCAGAACAACTCAGTGAGCTTGAAACTACTTATTCATCTCTTTTCAATTGAGGAATGAGAAAGTGCTCTTCACCGTCCAAACCATAATAATTGATATATTTGTTATCATCATACTTTATTCCCAATTTATTCATACTCGTCTGTGTACGACGTAATACATATACATATAGCAAAAAATATGCTGTATACTCAATAAACATTCTCTATACCTATAATATAAAAAATGTGTTTATATTATATCAATTGTGTTACATTTACTTTCCATCACTTGTCGTCCAATCAGAGGGTTGTGAAGGTTCTTGGTGTTTATTTGTTGTGCGTTCTTGTGATACCTCATACCTGACTTCACATAATAGACCCCCACCACATACACCAGTCATGTTGACCGCGTGGAATTCATGAGTTCCCTTATCGGGTTTGACAAGGTCAAACTGAATATATTCACCTTGTATGAGATACTTATATTGAGACTTTTCTATTTTCAAATTAGAATAATGAGCGAAAATATCCTTACCTTTGTTGGGAGAATCGCTTACAATAGTGACAAAACCATATCCGGTTTTGTTATTAAACCACTTAACTTGACCCAATACATTTTGTTCTAGAACTGTAACTTCACCCATATTTATATACACAATATAGATAAAGTTTTTTATATTGTTTATATATTATATTTTATGATTACACATGCTGTAATAATGCGTCATAGTCTATATATTTATTATCTTGTAGTGTATAGCAATATTTCAAAATATTAATAATATGCATCAAATACGAATTTTCGTGTTCTTCCTTCACACATCTTATCTTACGTAAACACAATTCTTTATTCTTTTCGTGTTGTATATTATTTACAAAACCACTGCTATTCCAAGGTAATGGTTTATATAATTCATAAAATACATAACACAATGAGATGATATCATCTCTGGGTGTATAATTGAAACCTTGATGTATAAATGGACTTACATATCGTGGAGTTCCGTTTATTTGTGTATTGCGTTCTGTTTGTATATTATCTTCTTCAATATAAAACTGGGACAATCCAAAATCAATAAAATACAGTTTGTTTTCGGAAATCATTATATTATCTGGCTTAATATCACAATGAATAACCATATGTTCGTGAAATTCGCGCATGAGTTCAATACATTGAAAAAAAAGATTTTCAATTATTTTTATATTACTTTCATATTGCTTAACAAAATTAACCAATGACAAATTACAATATTTCATAACCAAAACATAATAGTCATTTACTAATCCATAATAATATATTTCAGGTATAGAAGCACATTTTTTAGAAAGCAAATAATGCATTATCGTACATTCTTGTTTTAAAAAGTTAACATTTGACTTGTTTATTTTCACGGCGACATCCTTATTATCCTTTATTTTACTCCCTTTATATACTGTTCCAAATGTGCCTTCTGATATTTTTTTGGTAAGTTCATATTTATTTTTAATTATCATTTTTGTCTATCATTTTTACATATTTTAACTTTATGTAATTACATAAAGTATTAGAAATATATATATCAAGACAACCAAATAATATGGACGACGATTTGCAGTCAATGATTAGTGATATCCAAAGTGAATTATCAACAACGGACAATATTCAAAATATTATGGATATGATTGATGATTATGAATGTTCGTCCAATATTGAAAATAAAAATACGGATGATATCATAAAAGATATAATCAATGTATTGAAACAACATAATGTATCTTTCATTGATAAAATTTCAAGTAAACTAATTGGATATGTATATATAGATGAGATATGTGATATTCAAAAAGGACGTCACGTAAGATGGATTCGTATTACACCTGGTTCTAATTTGACATTAACAAATGGTGGTGTAATTATGGATACAAAATTTACCAATAATGGTACACAAATTTTATGTAAAAATAAAGCCAACAAATTTATACAATACAAATTTGATGATTGTATTTCATTCCAAAAAATGACGAAACAAGAAGAAATCATATTGATGGCAAATTCATCTATTGATTATTCTTCCGTGTGAAATTAGATATCATATTTCGTTTTTTTGACGTTTTGTGTTTTGGTAGAAAATATAAAAATTCTTTGATATAATACAATATTTTTCGCGATATTCCCTTTTCCCTTTCCAAGCTATATGGTTCATATGATAACACATATTTATCAGCATTATTGAAACTAAACCAATCAATCAAAAATGCTTTATAGTTATCATTATTCATTGATGTTTTCTTCTCAAATTTTGTAAATAGAATAGAAGCAAAATATCTTTCAAGAATATGCGATATTTTTAAACAGTGGTAATATACTTTGGGTTGTATATAATATATATTGTCTTTTATCATTTCTTCATGATACGCATCATCTAAAAAACATATTTGAGTATTCTTCCCTATTTTCGTACAATTAATAAAATCATATAATGTTTTACTATTTGTAGTTCGGTTTGGTTCTATTACTTGGGAACCTATTTTGAACGCACAAATTGTCCGATTGAATATAGTTGATACCTGTAATTTATATTGCAAATATTTCACAATCATCTCCACCCAATGATATCCACATTTATTATTCGTATACAAATAAAGTTGAACTCTGTTTTCCTTGTGTTTCTTATATAAATAATTTAATATATGCAAAATATCATATCGTAAGAATTCCGGATATAAATCAAATAATTGGAAAAACATTTCTTCTTTATCACTATCGGATAGTCCATTCTTATTGAAAAAACGCATTATTCCATTCCATAATATATGTAAGTGTGAGAATGAACCAATTGTTTCATCTAAATCAAGAGTAATTACCTTTTTACTTTTTTTTACGGCTTGTTTAAATATTAACCCTTTAAATAATACAACATTTTTTTCATTTTTTATATTATTAGTCATAATATACTCCTACTACATTATGACATTTTTATTTTTACAATTATTTACCAGTTGAACCAAACCCACCGGACCCACGAGATGTTTGTGTTAGTTCCTCTTCATTCACGAGATTTACTATAATCGGACACAATGATGGATGACATATTTGAAGAAGACGAGAATGTTTATCCACCACGTATTTATCCTGAGAAAGTGATCGAAACGCACCCATCAAATTACCACGATATCCTGAGTCAATTATACCTACATGATTTGCAAGCATCAATGGCGTTTTTGATATACTTGAACGAGGATAACTATAATAACTTGAAATAGTTGGTTGGGATTGTTCTTTATAATACATTTCCATTTTCACTTTCATATCAATCATTTTCTTTTCAAACGTAACATCAAACTCCGTAGTTTCAGGCACAAATAAATCAAACCCAGAATCTGGATACGAAGACGCCATTACCTTTAGGTTATGACTATTTACGTGCTCTTTGTATTTTTCTTTTAATTCGTCATCGCCAACGACCGCAAGATTTAGAATAGCATATTTTTCTGAATCACCAAATACAGCAAGTACAGTATCATTAATCATAGTATATTATTATATATAACATTTTACTTTATATAACTATATCACTTTAATTATTTAGATAGCATATATTCTTTCCAAGAAATTTTCTTACCATCATACAAGGTTGGTTTTTCTTCTGATTCATGCTGTTTATCTAAGTTATCCGCACGTCGTAATGCACTATCTACATACAATTCTTTCAATAGTTTTCCCACCAATACGGAACCTTCGTGCTGATCCACGTTTCCATCTTCAATTTGTCTTAATACAGTTAAGACTTTTGTCATCAACAAATAATCCAATTCGTTTGCTACTGCTTTATGAAAAATATCGGAATAATTTGTATATAAGAAATTACATTCAGAAATACACAAGAATGAAAAGTTTTCTTTATCCATATCTTTATTCGCATTACGAAGTGTGTCTATTTTTCGCAATTCGTCACGAATTCTTGTGCTATGTTTTAAGCGACGAATTGCTTCTGTATTATCATCACAACCCGCCTCACTTATCATCTTCTTGAGTTGAAGCTTTTCATTTTTATTCATAATATACTATTAAATATATTGATTTTTTATGTATATTTTATACCAATAGAATATATATTATGAATTATACATTATTAATTGGCGTTATACTGATATTACTTATAATATATTTTCAATATGATAATATTGTTTCGTTCAGATTTAGTAAAGCCGCTTTGAGATTACATGAATATTCAATTAATTTGTTTGATACGAATTGGTTCAAATATAAAATAAACTCAAAAACCCTATTCTCAAATTATTATTCAGACAAAGAAACATATCAAAATATAAAAAAACAATCCCTTATTTTGAAAAAATACAAGCAATATATTTAACTTTGATATTTGACGAAAAATATATAAGATCTATATATAATGAAACTTGAAAACGAATATTGGTTAATATTATTTGTAGTTGTTGCTATTATTATATTCAACGCAATGACGGCATCTTCTTACTATAGTCCTTATCACCCTCTAAACTATTTCTCTCGTGAATACCCGTTTGAAGGGTTTGAACCACAATGTGATAAAAATGTCAATAAAGACGGTTCAGTAGATTATGCCGTTGATGGTATGCCTGGATTTTACGGATCCCCTGAAAGCAATAAAAAAATTGATGAGATTTCCACAAAAAAAGGATCCAAGGACATTCGTCCTACTAATTTAACTACAACTACTGGCTGGATTGATGTAGATGATGAAATGAAAAAAATGTTTGAAACTCGCGGTGGTAATGCCTAAATAAAAAACATATAATTTTTTATCGTAATGAAAATATGTATACGTTATTCAACGTTTAGATATATAGCCCAAACAAACTGGGGTTCATCTTGTCATTGTGTTTAATCATTGTATCCACATACTCATTTGTCACTGTAAATGGAAACTCTACCTTCATCTTCATATCCTCAAACATCTTATTATCACTATCAATAAGACGATACAAGTTGAGTTTTGTATGAATGATTTCCAAACACCGTTTCAAATTACGCACACCATCTTCTTTGAATGTCAATGCTTCGTTTGAAATAATATATTTGAGAGTTTCATCGGGAATAATCACTTCTTCTGCTTTCATATTCACCTGTTCTCTAATTTTAGGCATCAAATAATCATTTGCAATAATCATCTTCTCCTTTGTATCATAACCCTTGGTTTGGATACGATACATTCTGTCACGAAGAATAGGATTAACTTTGCTCTCATCATTGTAGCTGAAGATAAACAAACATTTACTCAAGTCAAATGAAATATCTGAAAAGTATTTGTCATGATACTCACTATTTTGTGATGTATCTGTCAGGTGTGTCAGAATACCAATAATTTCTTCACCCTTTGGTGTATCGCTAACCTTATCCAACTCATCAAAGTAAATAATTGGGTTCATTGATTTGCATTCCATCAAAATCTGAACGATTTTACCACAACTACTGCCTTCATATGTATATGAATGTCCTTCCAAGAAACTGGCATCACTATTTCCACCAAGAGCGATGAACGCGAATTCGCGATCCATAATCTTACTAATACCTTCCTTAACTAGGGTTGTTTTACCTGTACCCATCGGTCCCTTGATGGCAATCGCTGTTCCCATTGAATTAGGATTTGAAATCCATTGACCCATCATTTGCATAATTTGCATCTTGGCATCATTCAGTCCGTAGGCACAATTATCCAATTTATTCTTGGCATTCAACATATATTCTTGACATTTTTCTTTTCCAGAATCCAATGTAATATCCAAACTTCTATAACGATTGAATGGAATTCGCATAAATGCGTCTACCCAATGCTTAAGTTTATAGTATTCTGTATCTCCTGGTTCCATATTTTTAAGAATATTCAACTTTTGAAGAGCAATCGCTTTAAATTGTGGCGGAATTGATGATGTAAGCAATGAAATACGATATGGTTTATCAATATTGATATGTTGATTAATGCGCTTCATTTCCTGCAATATTTGGATTTGTTCCTTATGCGACATCTTCGTCTTGAAATAATCAACCTCATTCGTCCGGTCCTCCGAAGTATGAATCAATTTGTGATATTTCCGAGTATTCTTAATACGATTATCCTTCACCAATTCCTTGATTTGGTCGTCATAATCCGCAATAGCCTTTGCCAAAATCTTACTTTTAGGACGCTTCTTCAATTTATCGGTAAGGTCTTTCTTCAGTTCTCGCAATTCAAGATATTCCTTCTCAACAGAATTATCTTTATCATCACATTCATCTTCACTATGTTCTTCATCAACGGTTTTAAGTTTTCTTGTTTTTTTTGTTGTCTTTATTTCCTTATCAAAATTTTCAGGAAGCTCAATCTTCAAATAATTTTCCTTCATAAATGTTTCTTCGTCATCACTATTACAATCATATTTATCGTCTTTGGAGTTATAGGTTTCTTGGTTTCCTCCTCCACCAAGAAGAAGAATGAAGTCATTTTCATCTTCTTCAGTATCATCCTCTTCACTCTCATCTTCTTCGGTATCATCCTCTTCACTCTCATCTTCTTGACTTTCATCATCACTACTCTCTTGTTTCTTTGAAACTCGCTTACTCTTTTTATTTTTTTTTACCTTATCGCTCATATACTTGGAAGGAATCAACTTTGATATAATATTTTGGACTGCTTCGTGATCCAGAGTATTTTTCTTGGAATTTACATTCTTACCTTTCTTTTTATTCTTCTTATATTGTTGGTCATCTTCGCTTGATTCGTCATCGTCATCTTCACTTGATTCGTGATCGTCGCTTGATTCGTCATCTTCATAGTCGCTGTCATTCTCCTCATCGTAATCGCTGTCCCCGATGAAATGCTTAACCCAATCATCATCCTCGCTATCACTGTCTGAACTATGATATTTCTTTTTTTTATTTTCTTTCTTGGAGATTTTATTCTTCGTCTTTGTATCGCGAGTGCGCTTGGTGGTATCGGAATTTTTCGTCATGATGGTAATGTATTAATTATGTAAGTATAACATTGACAGAGTATTTGATTCAATTTTATGATATGATATGATAAAAATCGTGTTTAACAAAATTGATTCATGAATGAAATAATATAAACACTATATAATATATAGTATTTAGAAAATGGAACCTTCAAAGGTTATTGGTATCCAATTTAGTATGATGTCTCCCGAAGAAATTCGCAAGAATTCTGTCGTGGAAATCACATCACGAAACACATACATTAACAACAAGCCCGACATTGGTGGTCTATTTGACCCTCGTATGGGTGTCCTTGAACCTGGATACATATGTCCCACGGATGGATATAATTACATTGATTGTCCTGGCTATTTCGGACATATTGAACTTGCACGACCTGTATTCTTCATTCAACATATCAAAGAAATAATTAAAATCTGTAAATGCATTTGTTTGAAATGCAGTAAACTTCTCATTAGTAAAAAACATCATACTCACATTTTGGAATATAAAGACAGCGACCGTTGGCAATATGTATATAATCATATTAATAAAAACAATATTCACTTTTGTGGAGATTACAATGAAGAAGGATGTGGTTGTAAGGTTCCTGATATTAAAATGCCAGTTACATCATTTGCCACGATTATTGCTGAATGGAAGGAAAAAAGCAGTGAAGATGAAAATGTATTGATTACATTAACGCCAGAAATGATTATCAAAATATTCAAGCGAATTAGTGATGATGATATTCATTTTATGGGATTTAGTCCTGTATGGTCTCGTCCCGAATGGTTTGTTTGTCAGGCCCTTCCGGTAGCGCCACCAGCTATGCGTCCTTCGGTTAAACACGACGCACAACAGCGTAGTGAAGACGATTTGACACATATTTATAGCAATATTATCAAAGCAAACAATGAACTTCGTAACAAACTTGAATCAGATGATACGAATTCAAATGTGATTGACGGTCTCACTACGAATCTTCAATATTTTGTCGCGATGATTGCTAACAATAAGGTGAAAGGTTCCGCGCCTATGCAGCAGCGTTCAGGTCGACCTTTACAGTGTATTGCTGACCGTTTGAATAGCAAATTTGGACGTATTCGTGGCAACTTGATGGGAAAACGTGTGGATTTTAGTGCGCGTTCCGTTATTACAGGCGATCCCAACTTGTCTATCAAACAGTTGGGTGTTCCAAAGAAAGTGGCAATGAATATTACAAAGCCGGTGGTAGTCAATGAACGCAACATTGATTTCTTGACGAAACTCATTCAAAATGGACCAGATGAATACCCTGGAGCAAAAATCCTACAGCGCAAAAATGGGGAAAATATTTCGTTACGATATATGGATCGCGAATCCATTCGTCTAGAACACGGCGACATCGTTCATCGTCATATGATGGATGGAGATGGTGTGCTTTTTAATAGACAACCCAGTCTTCATCGTATGTCTATGATGTGTCATATTGTTAAGGTTATGAAGAAAGGTGACACATTTAGAATGAATGTTGCTTGTACTAAACCTTACAATGCTGACTTTGATGGAGATGAAATGAACATGCATATGCCTCAAAATATTTTGGCAGAAACAGAACTAAAACAAATCGCAGCGACACCTTATCAAATTGTTAGTCCGGCAAGCAATGCGCCTATTATTGGTATTTTCCAAGATTCTATGCTTGGTTCTTACAGATTTACTCGTCCAAATATTACATTTACACCAAAACAAGCAATGAATTTACTTATGATGATAAAAGATCTAGACGTAAAGTCTCTATTTGAAAACAAAAAGGAAATTACAAGCTTCGATATTCTTTCACAAATTATGAAACCGATTACATTGAAAAACAAAACCAAACTATTTGAGGATCACGAAGACCCGGAAACTTCAAATAATATTATGGAAATCAAAAATGGTAAATATATGCGCGGACAATTGGAAAAATCTATGCTGGGTTCATCTACAAAGGGTATTATTCACCGTATTTTCAATGACTACGGACATATGTCCGCCGCACAATTCATTGATGACCTACAAAACGTTATTACTGAATATATGACAACAAGTTCATACAGTGTTGGTATCTCAGATTTGATTGCGAATAAGCAAACCCGAGAAAGTATTTTAAATGTTATTGTGGATCAAAAGCAACAAGTTTATTCACTTATTGACAAGTTACATCTTGGTATATTTGAAAACGGTACAGCCACTAGCAACCTTGTTGCTTTTGAAACACAAGTGAATAACATTCTCAATAAGGCAACGGAACAAGCAGGTAAAATTGGTCGTAAATCTCTTGACAAAGATAATCGTTTCCTTATGATTGTTGAGTCTGGTGCAAAAGGTTCCCTCATTAATATTTCACAGATGATTTCTTGCTTGGGTCAGACGAATGTTGAAGGTAAGCGAATTCCCTATGGATATACTGACCGTTCGCTTCCCCATTTCAATAAATATGATGATACTCCTCTTGCACGTGGTTTTATTGAAAATTCATATATTTCGGGACTTACAGCACAGGAGTTATTCTTCCACGCTATGGGTGGTCGTATTGGTCTTATTGATACAGCGGTTAAGACTTCTCAAACTGGTTATATCCAAAGACGACTTATCAAAGGTCTTGAAGATCTTAAAGTTGAATATGATATGACTGTTCGTGATAACAAACACAAAATCGTTCAATTCAATTACGGCGACGACAATTTTGATTCTACCAAAGTTGAAAATCAGGTTGTTCCTATTGTTGAAATGACAATTAGTGATATTTATATGCTATTTGACATTATCGGTATTCACGATGAACGCAAAGGAATGAGTCAAGTATATACAAAGGGCACGATTACTCGTATGAAAAAACAACGTGAAGACACAAAAACAAAATGCAAAGAGTTCATTGATGAGTTCATTGAAATACGTGATTTATTGGTTACAAATATATTCAAAAATAGTAATGATATGGGTGTTAAATGTCCGGTGAGTTTCAGTAACATTATAAATAACATTCAGCAACAACTCAACTTGAATGGAAATAGCATCATTGATATTACCCCCCTTGAAGTATTTGAACTTACCGAAGAATATTACAAGAAAATTACAACAATTACACCATATTTACAAGAAAATCAACTATTCAGATTCCTATACTTTTACAATCTAAACCCAAAGACACTACTCATTCATAAGCGTTTCCATCGTACTGGTATCATACTGGTTCTTGAAACAATCTCAATGAAATTCAAGGAAGCGGTCGTTCATCCTGGTGAAATGGTGGGTGTGATTGCCGGACAATCTATTGGTGAGCCAACCACACAATTGACGCTCAATACTTTTCATCTTGCTGGTGTAGCATCCAAATCAAATGTGACTCGTGGTGTGCCGCGAATTGAAGAGATTTTGAGATTAACCAAAAATCCCAAAAGTTCGTCACTTACTGTTTACTTAAACGAGCACGATCAAACGGAACAGAAAAAAGCAACCAACTATAGTAACATGTTGAATCACACAAAACTAAACGATATTGTCAAGAGCGTCCAAATATGTTTTGATGCAAATGATAACAATTCAATCATTAATGACGACAATCATTTATTAGACCAATACAATGAATTTGAAAAATTATTCAATGAATGTAACGAAGATGGTGAAAATAATGATGCCTTCAATAATTCCAAATGGATTGTTCGTATTGAAATGAACCCCGAGGAAATGTTAGAGCGCAATATCAATATGGACGACATACACTTTGCTATATCAAACATTTATGGTGACGACGTAAACTGTATATATTCCGATTATAATATGGATAATCTTGTATTCAGGATTCGTGTAAATAGTAAATTCCTTGATAATAATAAGCCCTCTGATTCGGGTATATTAGACCAATCCGATCATATATACTTGTTACGTGAATTCCAAGACAAACTACTAAATAATGTCGTGCTAAGAGGTATTTCTAATATATCAAATGTGAATGTCCGTAAAATTCAGAACTATATGGTTAAAAATGAAAATGGATACGATGCAACGGACATTTGGGTTCTTGATAGCGCTGGAACTAATTTGATGGATGTTCTTGGACTGGATTTTATTGATAGAAAACGCACTATTAGTAATGATATCAAGGAAGTATTTAATGTTCTTGGATTGGAAGCTGCACGACAAATGATACACGATGAGTTCACAGATGTAATGGAATTCAGTGGTGTATACATTAACTATCACCATTTGGGATTACTGTGTGACCGTATGACATTGACAAAGAATATGGTTTCCATCTTCCGTTCTGGTATTCTTGGTGATGATATTGGACCTATATCCAAATCAACATTTGAAGTGCATACAGAAGTATTATTGAACGCAAGTCGTCATGCTGAGTTCGATCATATGCGTGGTGTATCAGCTAATGTAATGTTGGGTCAGACCGGTCCCTATGGCACTGGTATGTGTAATATATTACTTGATATGAATGAAATGTCTAAACGCGACAGTGATGATATTGTCGTTGTTAACAATAAAGCAGACATTGAAACCGCATTTGGTATTAAGAAAACAGGTAAATGTGAAAATACATCTATTAAGAATACTATTTCATCAATGAATGTGAATACAAATGATTGTGGTGATGTAGACGATGGATATAATATGGACTTTTAGTTTGTTAATAATTCAACAATAAAATTATACTCATATTTTTATTGTTTTTTTACAATAATGATAACTGTTTTCCTTTCTTAATATAGAATTCAACTGCCAAATAATTCAACATTTTCGTTAGGTGAATATCGTCTTTGGAGTAATCTCCACCCATTGTTTCCGTAGCTACTTTCAAATACCATTTGAAATTAGGTGAATCCATATCCTCACATTTATATTTATTGCCATCTTCCCAGTCTTCAAGACAATAATAACTCTTGTTATCTATTGTAGATATCATACGACGCATTTGTAATTTTTCCTTGTCCTTTTCCCACGTACCGTCTTCTTTCTTGAAATACATAATTTGACGTTTTACATCGGTACAGTGAATAGGTCGTTCATGAACTTCCAAACTACCCAAAGACTTATCAATAATATTCATCATTCCATTAAGGTATCCGTGGTTCCCGAAATAAAATAAATCTTCTTCTTCAATCTTGATTTGTTTCAAGAATGTTTGAAAATCAATTGCGTCTTTGCATTGGTTATTAAGAAAGAAATTAAGATTGAACTTGTTTGTCGTGTTATTATTAGTTACAAGAGACATATTTGATATCTTATCTGTCAAGTCCTGAATTTGCTGTTGATGTTCTTTTTTCGTATTCTCATCACGTTGCCGTTGTTGTTCCTTCTGCTCTTCGTCGCGTATCGCTTGCTGTTTCTGCTGTTGTAACAAAAAATCCTGGATTTCCTGGATAGTTTGTGTATCTTCCTTCACACTACAAGAGCGTTTATGTTTATATAGGCCTTGCCGATGAGTGTATTTCTTACCACATTTGCAATAGTATGCATTTTCGTAATCCATTGTAATCCTTTTATGTTTTATGGTGTTATTGTGTCTTTCATAATCACATTTATAAAAGCATTTATAATCACATTTTACACAAACATATTTATACTCGTTTTTCTCGTTTTTTTTGTAATCCATTTTTCCTAAAATATACAGACATTTTAAAAATGTCCAAAAATATATTACAATGCAACTCATATTTTTTTTAATGTGCGATTTACTGCATTTCTTACGGAAAACACTATTTTGGAAACCTCCCAAAAAAACTATTTTGCATATTTCACTTTTGGACATTTTTAAAAATGTCCACTTTTGAAAATCACGTTCCACTTTTTTTTGGAAGAAAAAATCATTAAAATGTATAATTTTGGTATTTACTGCATATCACTGCATAAGCATATTTTGAACCACACAGAAGTTATGTATATTAATATATTGATAAACTATTTAAAGCATATCAGATAACACATTTTATAATTAGTATAATAACAACCATTAGAATATGTCAGAAACACCTACTAGTATACCTACTAGTATACCTACAATGATACCTACTAGTATACCTACAATGATACCTACATTCAATTTAACAACTATATTTAATGATGACAATCTATTACGCCCGATTGCACAAGAGGAGGATGATTTAAAATTATCTATAATCGCGGCAATTATTTTGGGTTCAATGGGTCTTAGTTACATAGTGTATATCAGTTATCATGCGTTTGGTAGAGAATTGTATAAAAATATGCGAATATGGTGTAAAAGAAACGAACAGAGTGATAATTTAGCACGCATAATGCCTGTATAACGTATTCAATAATATAATAAATGTTTATTATTGAATTATATAGTGTAATTTGAAATAATTTCTTCGAATGAATAATGAGTATATTTATCAATAATGATTTGATAATCATTAATATCAGATAGGAAATATTGACCGTTAAGTAAAGAGAATTTATGTTTGTTATCAATATTGTGAATGCGAACAATGAAGTATTTTTTGCTTGTATCAACATTATTACCCGTTAATAACATATTATTCTTTATTTGTAAATGCTTCAATGGATTGTTATTAATAAAGAAAATAGGTATATTCACACTGTTAGCAAATACAATAAAATCCAGGAGACTGAGATAGTAATCATTAATGTCGGATATCATCGCAAAATGACTGGATGAACCATTTTTTATAGAATCAATCAGTGGTTTTTTCGCTTCATTACTTAGTATATCATTAATCGCAACATTATATTTTTGAAGGTATTTCTTGTATTCCAACCACAATTTATTCTTGATTTCACTTACTTGTATATCTTTGGAAAAATGAATCTTGTATATATGTTGACAAATATAGTAAGAACAATCCTGAATATTTCCGAATAAAATTTCACCACTTGAAGGTAATAGTGTATTCCATTTAATACTGGCAGAACCTAACAAGTGTTTGCTATATTTCTCAATACAACTATTGATATTTATATCATCAATGGGTTCTATATTAATATTTGTTCTTACAATTTGATTAGTATAATTTTGAGTAATTTCAGGAATAGCATTATCAAATACGTTTTGTGTAATATACGTATTTTCTGCGTGTGATACAATATCACTCTTATTTTTCAATATACTTTGGATAAGTGTGGAAGGAATAATAATTTCATTTTTATTCACATTGTAAAACGTATCGGGAATATAAACGGCCAGCTTAGTATTGAAAAAATAATCCTGAATGTTTTTGTTATAAATAATTTCATATGATACTTTCTCAATATACATATCTCTATTTTTGACACTGCTATCATTTAGATTTTTACTTGGAATTAACAATTTATTGATACCATTTTGTGATATTGAAGAACAATATTGCTTATTATCACTGTCAATACAATTTGTAATAGTATCCAATTGTTTCAATACATTTGCGTCGTAATCTACAAAGTCAATAAAATCTTCAATAATCTTTGTAATTATCATAATCATCTTTTCTAATTTATATTTGAATAATATAGTTGAATCCTGTATAAAACTTTTTGACTTGTCTAAGATCTTTTTGTTAGATGGGTATATCAATATATTACGAATGATATTTTTGAATGCGTTGTAGAAGTCATTTTCTAATCGTATATTATTTACATATTTAATACGTTCACTATTACTTTTTGATTCACTTGTTAATACCTTGTCTGCAAGAATATAGTTAGTATCATTAATTGTTTTCAAATTGTTATGTTGGCCTACATCATCAATCGGAGGAACGACTTGAACGAACTGATTAGTTTGTGTGATAATACCAACAATCATTCCATCTTGTGAAACATTATTTTGCGGAGAACATAATAATTTCTTTGTTTTCTGTGAAATCCCCATTAATCTTTTAATAGTAGTTTCATAATCATTCCAATATATATTATCCATTGTAGCAATAGTATAGCCTTGAATGATGGAGGATGGAAAACTAGGAACAAATATAGTTGTTTTCATATCCTCATTTTCTTTCACTTCCACACCAATAACTTTACTTTGATAATTAATGACTTGGTTTTCAATAATATAATTATTTTGTTTCAATATGTTAATCACTCTTGACACATCAATATTTTCAACAAACTCGGTAAGTGATTTCGGAATACTCTTTTTGGGCTTACATACAGCTAATGTATGTTTGGCAATTGTTTTCATTATTACAGAAATATGATTACTAGAATCTAATCTGAAAAATGTTTTAATAGACGTTTCAAACCCCGATTTTGTTTCAACATTGCATACAAGTTCATAATACATACCAGATTTAATCATCAATATACTATTCCATTTTGAATTGTAAATATGATTGGAATATGTGTTGGTCGGACATAAGAAGTTCACATTATTTGTAATATCGTCTTCTGACATTTCCATAATAATAAGATTGAATGGTTGTCCTAATATTGGATTATTTTCATCAGTAATAATATCCCATAAATAGGTATGGTCGTTGTGTGTTTTATTTGATTTGATATAATTTTTATAGTTATGATATGAAGATACGCATTTTTCTAAGAATAAATAATCAATTTCTTTCGTAAGGTCAAGTGAATTATACAAAACACTATATTTATATTCGTGAACGTCAAGATTTGAAATTTTATTGGTTTGGAATATTGAAATTAGAGAACCATTATTATATTGAATAAACTTATCAATCGTGAATAAATTTACAAATGTATCTATAAAACTTTCCAATGTAACTTTGAATTTTATATTCTTGAAATCCTTATATACTTGTAGTAAACAAGCCAAAAATGATTTATGGATATTATTATCTGAACCAAGACGAAGTAATGTGGATGTATTTGGTTTCAAATTGTGTGGATTAGTGTCCTTTACTTTATTATAGTCAATATCTAATATTTTTTCAAATGATGGATGAAGATATCCAAGACGATTTTCTGGAATGGGAGAAGTATTAAAATCAATAATATATGTATTGTGTTTATCTGATTTTATGAAATCCTTAATACCCTTTTTGAGAGATGGGGGTTTAACATTGGTCGTACATTCTTGGATACGGTTCTGTTGTGCTTTTGATTTCCAAGAATTGCCAAAACAACAAGGTATGCATTTTCCGTCAGGATGTGTTTTACTTTTAAGAAAACTTGGATTAGCTAAACTGTATTTATTTTTATCATCTAAGTGAACTCGGTCGTCATAAAATTCATATACATAATGCCCTTTGGGTATCGTTGATGCTTTTTTTGGTATAACTTTTCCGCACATACCAGACTTCATTTGTTCTTCGGTAATACTTGTATTTGTTAAGAAACACCAATATCTGGGACAAATATAATGGAATTTGTTGTTGGGGTCTGAACCATATTCAACTGATTGATCGTAAGAACCTTTATAATTCTTGTCAATTTCTTTCTTTTCGTCATCGGTTAAAAGTATAGGTTGGCGACTCATTGTAGACGGGCAAATGCGAGAATACGCATCAAATTTACCCTTCTTCTTAGTCAAAAATAATGTTGGCTCTTTCTCCTTTAATTTTTTGAAGAATATATTTGGACGTGTGATTGACTTACCATCAAGTAAGTGCCCTTTAGTCAATAAATTTTCATTATTACCACCTTCAATTTCTTCATCACTATCTTCTTCGCTATCTTCGCCATCGTCTTCGTCATCATTATCAAATAATAAATCATCATCACTTTCTTCTTCAGGGATGTCTACTTTCTCAACAAAATTCAATGGTTGAATAATATCTTGTTGAATTTCTTGTGTGCTAATCATAGTATCTATATGTGTTAAGTCTTCTGTAACCTTTTGTTTACACGCTTTATCAATGATATCACTTGATATACTAATATTTTCCTTTGATAACATTAACATAAACAAACTATCAGTATATATGTTTATAAACTCAAGGTATTTGATGTTATTAATATTAGATACTTCAAAGGATAATTTATGTTCTATCAAATCATAATTTATTATACAAGAAAACCCAGGACTTTCAGCAATATTGATTGTTTTTGTAAATTTATTATTAATACGTGTGAAACTAGAAAAAAATTGCGATATTTTCTCCATCGCTTCCTTATCGGACATACCAAAATTGTTTTTTAGTATTTCAACAACCTGGGATTCGTTGTTTGTTTCTTCATATGTGTCGTTAATCATTTTATTTATTGCATCCATTTTTTTATAATTTTCAACGCGCTTATACATGAGTTTAATTGGCTGTTTATCGTTTGTAATATCAAATACAGACCCTACAAGTGGTTTACATTTAGATAATTTGATATTCTCAAACGTTGATACTATTTTATGATAATCAATATCAATCATATTGATATACTTATTGTTGATATTCTGAAAATACACAATGTTAATATTGTATTGTAGGAGTATTTCGTTCAACATTTTAACTAACGGATAAGTGATTTGTTTTAAATCCGATTCACTTTCTTCAATAGATTGTATTGAATCCCACTCAATAGTGAATTTAATCAATCCCGAGTTATACAAATCAGCAATAACAGAACCCTTTTTATTGTTTAATAGAAAGGATATTGTGTTATTATGATGCTTCTTATTAGAATAGTTTGTAATGATATTTTTAGAAAGCAATGGTTCAGATTTTCCATTTTTCTGTGAAATGATTGTATAGATACGTAACAGTTTATCACTACTAGAAGAAAATGTATATTTCATAATAGGTATTTCTTGTGATACGTGTAAAATTTTGAATATAGAATGTATGGGTATGTTGAGATCTTGATAAGGTAGAAGTTCAAAAACCATTTTTTTATGACCTATACTTATGTAATCCAACTCTTTCTTTTTATTATCTTGTATTTGGTGTAATAAATGAATATTATTATAATAATCAAATGACGATGGTTTAAGAATATCTTTATTCACTTTCAGCAATAGTGAGCGTTGCTTGAGTAAATCATCACTATTTTTGATTTCCTTACGATATAATTGCGGATAGTAAGTTTTAATGAAATATTCTTCATTAAACTTATTATCTATGGCATAATTACAAATTTGTTCTGCAAAACAACAATGAATAATGTCAGGAGACTCAAAATTAAGTAATACTTTATTATCCATTGAAACAAGTAAATTACTACTACTTGTTTGATAAACTTCTTCATCTGTTTGCAATACATCAAATGGATTTGCGGAGAACGCATAGTCTGTAAATTGTGTAAATTCTAATCCGACCGGTTTAAATAACGTACATTCGTTGACTTCCAATAAATTTACATCGTTTTCGTTGTAAATATCTTTGGCTTCCTCACCATCCTTAATTGGTACTTGGCAATTCATTCGTATTTGTGCAAATGTATTTTTATATAGAACAATTTTTCCATTATGTGTAATTTCATTGTAAAAACCATTTGTACCAAAATTTACAATAGAACCGGAATGAAGATATATTTCATCATATCCATAAGTAGTTTCACTGTATTCTTTCAATATTTTTTTTTTAATGCTTCTAATATTGTCATCGTTATAAATATACATTTCGGATTGTATAATAGACGGATTATGAATTTTTAGTATTTCCAATTCTATTTCACTAAACATATCGGAATTTTGCAATTTTTTTTTACTTCCAGTAAAAACAATACATTGTGTCTGTTTTCCTGAACCGTCATATAATATAATTTTCTTCATTTATATATACAATAACTATAAAATATACATTATATAGTTATTTTTTCAAAAATATGTTTGCTTTGAATAAATCGCCTACTACAAGGTAATATAATCAAGAATGGTCGTAGTAAGGATTGTCTGTAATCGTCATACCGCAATAATCATTTGATTGTTTTGAGTAGTCAATTGGTTCGTGAATACCTGCTTCTTTTGCGATTTCAAGCAAGAATTTAAAATTATCCCAAAATTCTTGTTTATGACCTATTGATTTTGTCATAATATGGGCCATTTCGTGAATAGCCACAAAGGTTAATGTATTTTCATCAATAAGAGTATTGTTGTCTTCTTTCTTCTTATTTAAACAGAACGCAATTTTTTCTCCCTTGTTTTCACTATATGCAGTAAATGTGCTTGTCGGTAGTGTTTCTTTTATAACCGTTTTTTCAAAACCAGAGCAAAGACGTTTTACATTTTCTTTGTTTGGATACTTTTCTTCAATATATTTTACCAAGTCTTGACACTTTTGTGTTACGTTTGCCAATAAATCTGCAGCGTCGTTTATCTTACTGCGTTCTCTAACACAATATTTATTTCCATCTACACTTGATACAATGCATTTTAAATCAAAATCATCATTAATATCAAGATAAATATACGCAGCTCCTAAAAGGACAATAGGAAATAAAATGTACGAAAAAATGTCTTCTTTTACCATTATTTGTATATAATGAGATTATGTATTATACAAAAATAAATATGATAATACATAATAAATATTGGATTATAGTTATTTAATTTGTGCACCCGACTTCTAAGGGTTTGCGTGTGCTATCGCTTTCAATTGTGCTTTGGTTCCAGGGTCCAATGTCTTGTTTTTGGATCACCGGGTCAGAGCGTAATTGTTGGTTAGCATTACGTAAAGATTGACCGACTGTGTCAAGGCCGATGTGGTGACCGGCTTGAAGAAGATCAGGGGCCATTACACCTTTGGATTTATCAACCGAACTGGGGTTAAGGTTAGACCATTGGGAGTTAGCATCAGCGGGCAGTAAATCATCGGGGTTAGCAACCTTCGATAATTCATTTTTTTTTTCTTCGGATTTAGGGGCTTCGGTGGGTTTTTCAACGGCAACATCACCCATTACCGCGTAGTTAGACATAGAATCAACTACTAAATCTTTGTTATTACCGTAGGTAGATAACATATAAGCTAAAATGGCAAGGGCTACTAACATAATAACCTTTTCCATTGTAAAGAATTTCATGAGACCGGAGCGAATATCTTTCAACATATTATATAATAATAATGGATAATATATTTTGATTATTATCCATTAATTAGCGGATTCAATCGTTTCTGATTCATCTTCACTATCGCTATTTTCAATATCCTCCAACATATATGTATTTTTAATATTGCGTGCTTCTAAATACGACGCTAATGCCAACTCTTTTGCGATTTTCGCTTTTTTTCTGGCGTCTTTATACATTTTGTAATATACATCTTTTCGTTCGTTGATAGAAAATGGTTCTTGGACTTCTAAATCATCTACACATAATTCTAATTCTTTTAAATTTTGACTAAACATTTGGTTATTATCTTCAATATCCATTTTTATTTGATTTTCTGGTTCTATCATTGGTTCATCAGATACTTCATTTTCTTGGACGTCATCAATAAGTAATAATTCATTTTCGCCCACTTCCTCGGTAGCCTCTTCTATTACATCCTCAATTGTTTCATTTTTTACTAAATTTAATTTGGATGCTTCTTCTTGGACGCTTTCTCCTTGTAATATAATGTCTAAAACTTCATCAGACTTTTCCGATAGCTCCGCAATATCAGTTTCTTTTGAAGGTTCTTCAATACTATTCGGTTTGGATGAAAATAGACATTTTGAGAAATTGTTTTGTTTCTGCAATTTCATCATTTGTTTCACTTCTAAAACAATTTGAAATGTTCGCGCAGAACATTTAATCCCACATACTTCCAATATAGACATAGTCGGATCTTCATTTGTTAGTGAAGATAATTCAATACTGTTTTCATTTTCGTCATATATAGTTAATTGGGGCTTACCAAGAACACTGGGAATAATTGTTCTTACTAAATAATATTTACCGGATTTATACATTTTGGAAGGAGATTGGAAAAAGTTTTCAATGTCACTATATTCAATATCTCCTTCAAACCAATTTTCTTTATTTTTAAAAATGTATTGTTGACTATTTTCTTCAAGTTTTTCTAAAAACTCCATAAATGAAACGTTTTCGTTGCTAAACATTAAGTCAATGAAAAATTTACGGTTAGAATGAATCACACCCTGTTTTGAAAAGCATTTAGGCGGTTGAATATAAATGGGTTTATTCTCATGACTAAAACGAATCAAATATGTGCCCCCACTTTGAGCGATAGGGTTTGATAGTTTCAAGTCATCAAATGGAAATTTTTCACAATCGTATATCTGAATATTTTGGCTCATAATATAATGTCTAATTACCTTTTTTATTAGTATGTAAAACGCAGAATAAGTTTAAATATTGATTTTTTAATACACGTTATAATTAAATTATGAATATACGCGAAACAATATTATCATTATTTCAAGATGAAAAAATAAGAAAGGACATTAATGAGATATCTAAACCTTTTTTTGAATGGATGTATAACGAAATATATATTTATCTTATCATCATATCTATTTATTGCATTTTGATATTTGTAATGTTATTAATATTAATCCATTACACGATGAAAATGTCATCCATACCACTACAACTTAAAGAAATCACTACAATAAACATATAATGTCGCTGGATATCAAAACTATGATTAAGCAATGGAATATATTGGATGAGAGAAGTAAGCAATTAAATATAGAGCAAAAGGATGTACGAAATAAAAAAAATATACTTAATGATAAAATTTGTCAATTTATGAGAGAACATAATGGTTCTCTAATAACGGTTGGAGAATCTCAAATTAAAATGATTGAAAAAAAAGAGTATAGTCCTTTAACATTTACTTACGTTGAAGAGTGCTTGAAAACAATTATTAATCAAGATGATAATTTAAAATATATAATGAAGACATTGAAGGACAAACGACAAATTAAAGTGTCAACCGAATTAAAAAAAGTATAATGATTAATATATATCAATTATTATATAGTATGGAACAATTAAATAATTTAGCTTGTCCGATTGGATTATGCAATAACGAAATAATACAAGGAGGAACTACAACGAAATTACGAACAAATGAAGAACGAGATATACATTCAATTGACAGTAGTTTTTTTGATATGCTATTTAATAAAGCGTACGATCCAATTAGACCGACTAATTTTGTAAATAAAACGCGTAAAAACCGTTCATAGAATAATCAATATAAGTGTGGATATTGACTGCATCATCACAAATACTTTAGATATATTTGTTACTGGATATATATCTCCAAAACCCAATAATGTGCTTGTAGAAATGGAAAAATATAGGCGATTGAATAACTTTTGCATTACTGACGGTTCAATATTCTCGGGTGATAATTCTTGCGTATCAACATTGTGTTCTACATTACGTGTAGCTTGGTCTATTGTAATATTTTTTAATACATCATTTTCAAACGATTCTTCTTTTACGAAATTTTCTACAATTGCTTTATCTACTTGTTGTTCTAATTTTTTTTTGATTAATTCATCTTTTATGGTTTCCTGAATTTTATTCAGACCACTGAAATGACTGTCGTCTAATAACATATATAAAAGTGTAAATAACGCCGTAATCACGAACAGTAATACGATTTTATATGATGAAAAACGTTTTTTTAAAATATCCAAATATTTCATTTTGTATTTATATATTTAACTTACAAAATGAAAATCACTTATTTATTCCATTTATTATAATTGAATCCTGTTAATACAAACGAACTAGTATCAAATTTTTCATCAAATTCTTTTTTTAACTCATTTTGAATTGGTATGCTTGGTTCGTCATTTTCAATACGTTTTAAGTCTTCGTCAGTGGGCTTGGGTTTTACTCCGAAACAGTTGACACCAAAACGAATATTCGGGTTTCGCATATATCCTCCATTCACTCCAGGACGTCCACACGAATTTTTATATGTATCGGAAGCTTGAAGTTTTTGCCACGTTTGTTTTTGAGTTGGGAAAAACGCCATTTGATTTGCAGACCATCCATAATTACACCATTCCGCACCGTTATTATATGCTTGTTCTACTTGGTCGTACGTAGCTAAACTAGCTCCATATGATTTACATATTGATTGAGCGTCTTGATATGTATATTTATTTCCGGATACATTGAATACTTCGTTTTGTTTTTGTGGTGCTTCTTTGGGTGTTTTATTTTCATCGTCGGAATCAACTTTGAGTTTATTTTCAAATAATTTACCGAAATCGTCTACAAGTGATACGTTAAATACAGCAATGAAAAATTGGTTAGTAAGTATGAATAATAACAACAACCAAGAAATTGTTTCAATTACAAAGATTACTGCTGGTTTATTGCCACTACCCATTGGAATTCTAAATAAGTATATAAACGCATAAAATAATACTATCATTATTGATTGATATGCTATTGAATATTCATCATTAACATAAGCTTTTGTATCCTTCCATTTTTCATTTAATAATTCTTGTTGTTGGTTGCTGTCTAAACTATAGTATAAAACGTAAAATACTCCGGCAACAATCACTGTAAAGATCATATCTACGAGAAAAGACATAGTGATATTGCCGTTATGTTTGTAGAAAACTCCTAAAATTGTATATGCAACAATATAGAGAAAAATAAACATTATCGCAATGTTAAAATTAGAAGTAGTTAATATATTTTTTTTAACGCTTTTTGTTGATGTTTCAGAATCACTGACAGGAACAGTTTCAGGAACAGAGACCGGATCAGTAGCAGGATCGGTAGCAGGATCGGTAGTAGGATCGGTAGCAGGATCGGTAGCAGGATCGGTAGCAGGATCGGTAGCAGGATCAGTAGCAGGATCGGTAGCAGGATCAGTAGCAGGATCAGTAGCAGGATCAGTAGCAGGATCAGTAGCAGGATCGGTAGCAGGATCAGTTGCAGAATCAGTTAATCCTTCATATAATTCTGGTTTATAAATTCGGTTTATCATTGACAACAACATAGTATATATATTATATGAAACTATTTTTTTCTATAAAATAAACAATAAGCCTGTTCTGAAACAACATTATTATCTTTTACCTCTTTAATACAAGAATCATTATAAAGGTACCATTTATCATCGTATTTTTTTACAAAACTGGTATAATGTCCCCCATTAACATTGCCACTATGATTGCATACACCAAAACAATCGTATAATACTGGTTCTTTTTTATTATAACAATAATACTTATTCATATTCAAATCAGTCAATGGGAATTCAACCACATTTTGTATTTTTCTTAAACCGTTATGGTAGCGTTTGAGTGTAATAATTAATATATTAGGAAATTTCCATATACGGAAACATTTTTTAACATCAACCTTTGCATTTTTATCTTCATCGTGCCATGCATTATCTCCTTCTAACATTTCACCTTCAAAGTAAATATCTAAACATAAATTTAAATTCGGTATCAACTTATTATTATAGACAATCGGTAAGTCTAACGAGAAAAAAAATTCAGGTTTACGGCCTCTAATATTATTTTGTTTATCAATCAAAAATGAAACAGTAATACCATTGAATAATTCAGTTATTTCTGAGAATTCTTTATTATATGTATTTTGTATTAATTCAAAACAGCTTTTATCTAGATTATTATTAGTAGTTTCATTGTATTTTGTAGTGACTGGTCTTGAAATAGATTTATGTATGCATTCTATCATAAACATTAAAAACTCATCACAATCATTTTGGTCGAAATCCACAAACAATGAATCAATTTCTTTTGATGTTTTATGAAGGAAATGGACGAACCGTTTAGGATTAACAATGCCATTTCCAGACCACATTACATTTTTAAGGTCATTCCACTCAGTGCATATAACTTTTTCGGGAATATCATTGTATTTTTTGACATTATCTAATATAACATGAAGTTCTTGTACGTTATTTAATATTTGTAAACAAGAGTTCATATAGCAGGTATTCCCAATATTTTTTAGTCCAGTGAAACATAATTTATTATAATTATCCATTTTGATATAAAAAATATAAAAATATCTTTATATAATATTATAATGGAAGATAGAGATGAATTATTAGATTTGGTTTATCGTTATATTAATAATCAAAATGTAAGTCCAAGATCATTCGGTAATGTATTTTCAACACACAATAATCGTAGGCAACGAGAGACATCATCCCTACCTCAACAACAGCAACCAGAGAATGAACGTATTTTATTAGCATTTAACGAATTGCTAATGAGATATAATGATAATATTTCACGATATCAAGAAAATATGGAATCATTAATTAGTATTTTCCGCCATTTTGTTCCTACACAAAGATATAATTCTCGTGCAAGAACAGAAACTCCACAAACATTTTATTATAGATGGGTTCCTGAAACTCAACAAACATTTGAAAATGTTATTGTATCCCCGAGTGATGAAGAAATTGACCGTGCCACAACAAATTCTCAATATAATCCAGAAACCCCTCAAATAAATACACGTTGTCCTATAAAACTTGATAATTTCCAAGAAGGTGATGATGTAACAGTAATAACACATTGCGGTCATGCGTTTAAACCAGCCGCATTTACGAGTTGGTTTAGAAGGAATGTTCGGTGCCCGATATGTAGATATGATATACGAGAATATAGAGGTAGTGGAGAGAATTCTATACCCGATGAAACACAAGAAATAAACAATAATACTGATGATGTATCTAATAATACATATAATGGTGGTTCTCAAACGCCTATATCACAACAGCAAGAGAGAATGGGACAAAATGACATTGCAAATATGGTCCAGAGGTTAATCACAGACAGTTTAACAAGTACATTACAAGATATGAGTAGCCAATCTCACTCATCGGATGAAAATGCAACATTTACGTTTGATTTTAATTTTCCTTCCATAATTAGAGACCCATCTCACAATACTTCATAAAAATTGAATGTAAAAAAAGTATAATTATATATTTTATTATACTTTTTAAAAAATATACCAATGGTACCAGGTATTACAATATGTATTGTCATATCATTTTGTATGATATTAGTAATTATATATTTTACGTGTAGTACTACTGAAGACATCTGATTATAGTGATATTTTATGTACTTTTTTTGCGGTTGTTGATGGAGGGTTTACTGAAAACATATCAAATGAAAGTTCGCGCTGTTTATTGATTTTATTATCTATTTCGCGAATTTTTTTGTCAAATAGCAATACTTTGATTTTTTTGGAACATTCCTTTTCACGTGCCTTCATGAGATTTTCAATATCATCTTTATATGTTTTATCCAATTTATCCATTTCGGACTGATGCCTAACAATAGCATTGTGTTTGTTTTGATGTTTCCAAATATCTTCAATCGCAAGACCAAATAATTGTTGTAGTGGTTTCATTAATTGATTTGTAATATAATGGACGTAATCAATAGTCAAATTATTCTGTGTAATAAATTCAGGCGTTTCAATCTTATCACCAGTAAGTGCTTTTTTATTCGGATTAGTAACAAATACGTATTTGATTCTGTCTCCGGGTTTGGGTTTATTTCCAGGATCGCGCTTTCCGATTCTATCAGACAATACCCAATGTCCGATCTGTTGGGGATTCTTATAATCACTTCGTATTGACTTTGTAATTGAGAGTTTATCCATACTTACATCACCTTCAATGAGCTTATTCATAGATTTATTCAAATACTCAATAGCTGTCTGGACGTCTTGTGTTTTCATCAATATATTAATGATTTCTCCATATGTATCTTTCAAGTAATCACAATTATCACGTCGCTTCAATGATAGACCCATATATTTCAAATAACCATTATTCGGATCATCTTCGTATAATATACCGACATAACGCTTCTTAGAAAGCAAGATGAATGGCATAAATGTTTTTTCATATTCCAAATACATTGGTGGTTTCAAGAACATACTACATACCTTCTCAACTTCAAAAGATAATTCGATAGTCATTTCAAGTGCCCGTTGTCCTTTAATCTTGGACCCGTCCAACTCTTCCAGATTGAATGTATAAAACACACTATCTGTATCTCCGTAAATGTATTCCGCACGTGTTCGGACTTGCGAACCATTTTTCAATGTAACAACTTTATTTCCATAAATATCTTCAACCATACCTCTTGCATACATAATCATCTGACGACCCGTTGCGGTAGTAGATGCGGCCACGTCTTTCTCATAAAATGTAGATGTTCTAGCACCACATTGTCCGTATAGTGAATTTGCGGTTACCTTATAACCGAGTTGGCGCTTATCCAGAATATTCTGCATAAATGGGTCCTTTTCTAATTTGCCTTTTTTTCGTGTTTCTTTGCGTGCCTTAAGCAATTCTTCCAAAATAGACGGCATAATAGATTTTTTATTCTCTGGAAGTTGAGCCCATCTACAAATTTTTCGCCCAACCTTTGTCTTTTCAGCACGGCTTTTTTCACTTTTACGACGGTATTCAAATATATCAAATTCAGTATCAATATATTGATATCCTTCCAAATTATCATAAATATACTTACCATCTTTGTCTCTTTCGCCAGTTTCAAGAATCATATTGCCATCTAAGTCATATTCTTTCGCCCATACCTTACTATCGTGTGAATAATTTTGACTAATCATAGATGATGGATAGAGAGAACTATAATCCACACACGCAACGGGGTTATCCATATACATCTTACATTTGGGAGGCAAAACAATAGCACCTTCATAACCACCGTCATTTTCATTTTTCTCCAAATCAGGCATAAGTGTATTTTTTTCCCGACATTTTTTTGCAACATAACTGGTAAGTTTGATACCTTGACCGCGAAATACCAAGAAACTAATTGGAACAGAACAGATATTTGACATCTCAACATATCCAGTAATAACATCAATCTTCTTCATCAAATGATGGACCAGGTTACAATCCTGAATACAGTATTTTGCGACAATCGCACGATCACTCGCATCTCCGTTAGTTAATCTGAAAATGTCTTGAGGGGTTACATCGTCCTTGGCAACACCCCATTTCAACTTTTTGTTTTTTTCAAATTCGTAATGTCCTTCAATCAATATGACATTGTATTTTTTCCCATCATTTTCTTTGGGATAAATGTCAATAACCTTGAACTTCTTTCCACCATCATAGTAATCAACAGTAAATGTCACCAACTCAAGATGGATATAATCATTCTTATGTAAGCCTGTCAAATTACCACTATACAATTCGGTATATGGATCATCATCAATTTCAATCTTTTTAGTGTGTTTGATAGTATCACTAATATACTCACCCGCAACATCGTCTAGTTTATATGATGATAAGTTGAAATCACGACGGAAATACGCATACATATCAATTTGTAGTCGTCCTGGAATATCGTAGAACTTCAAATCATATTCGCCGCTTGCAATAACCAATTGTTTATTTTCAATTCCATCTTCTAATACGAATTCACGGGAGTCTGTTTTCGCACAAATGCCATTTAGTCCATCTTTTGTTACCCGCGAGAGCGAAAGGAATTTTTCGGCACAACTATTTTCAAGGGCACGACGAAACATAAACTCATAATCAAAACCAAATATATTATATCCAATTATGATGTCGGGATCTTCCTTACAAATCAACTCCGTCCATTGTGTTAATAAATCATATTCAGTTTTAACACATTGTATATCTGCGCCATCAACAGGATCACAATCGTTGAGAACCAAACAGTTGTTGTAATAAGGTTCGTTCTCGCCATGTTTAATAAATGTAGAACCAATGAATGTAACTTTATCGCCTTCCAATTCGGGTAATTTACACGTAAGAATCTCATCAAGAATTGTTATTTTTTCATCACGAGGAATCTTGCTTTCACTATCAATAATATCTATCAAATAAAGATTATCATATTTTTTATTTACAGTTAATTTCTTCTTTTTCTGATTCTTCTTTTCTGGAACATTATGTTGTGTATCGTCAGTGCTTACATCAGTATCATCGTCTTGGTCGTATGATGTATTTACCTTTTTACGGACATTCTCATTTGATTCCGATAATATGATATTATTTGCTGTTTTATCTTTTAACAACTCAATAAGATTATTAATAATGTCAGTTAACCCTTGTTTGGGATATTTTGCCTTTGGATACACAGTATCCACATAATCACATTTTTTTAATGAAAACGCACACTCAATATTTTTTTTCATATATTTGTATTTCATATCATCGCTTGATAATGTTTGTTTTTTGAAGTTATCTACAATATTCATTGCCAGTTTCTTGTAACTTTTAATTGGAACAGGAAAATCACCATGACTACTACTTGCCTCAATATCAAAACTGCATATCTTGAAAGGAACAGTGGTTTCCTTATCATTCAATGGTATGATTTTAGATAAACTACATTTATATTTGTATTTACACGTAGTATCAATCGCTTTCTTTGATGGTGCGTTTACACGAACCCAGCCAGATGGGTATATATTTTGAATATGAAAGAACCGTAGTAGTGGAGGAATATTACTTTCATATAGTTGATACTTTGTAAAATCGTGTTGTGTTGTATTTTGTTTGTATGTCTTATTCACATTGTTATACGTCCAGAAACACTTTACCTTGTTGAAACAACGACTACTCTTGAATGTAATCTTGATAAAGTTGGATAATTCTCCACTTGCAAACCCATACAATTTATTATGCTTTACACGTTCACAATTGAACGATTTAGTATAATATTTTGATTTGGTATTTCCAGCGTTTTCTAAAGCTTTACGAATACTGTTTTCTAAAACAGTCAATTCAGTGTCATTAAATTCGTGTGTTACTTTAATGTAGAAGAATGGTTTGAAATCATTGACTTCAATAGAACACGTATGTCCTTTTTCGTTCAATCCAAACATTGTAATCACTAAATTAGAATTATCAAAACTTGAAGGTCCGTCATCGTTTTGATCGGTTTTTGTTTCTATACGGAAATCAAATATCCGAAAGTCCTTATAAAGAACTGGTTTTTTTTTGGTAGTCTTGTCTTGAGACATGCTTGTGTGTAATGATGATGGACCTATATATCTATTATCATTTCAATTTTTATTTCAGTATTTATATAACTATTTTTTTCTATTAAACTTACGGGATTTTTTATTTTTCTTTTGTTTCATTCTTTTAGTCAAATTCTTATTGTTACGACGTGATTTACTACGTTTTGATTTGGATTTTGACTTAGATACTTTGAATATACTTCGTTTTTCAGTGCCTTCGTTAAAGAATTGTGACATTTGTAAAGGTTCTCGTTCTTTTTGATAATATTCAAGTTTATTGTTTCTTATTTTGAATAGGGTAGGATAACCCATAACTTCAACCTTTTGTGATCCATTTAGTTCATTATTCAACATTTCTATTTTATCGTTTTTGTATGGGTCAGAATCTTCTATTTCAATTACAGAGACACGTTCATTCAACATTGTTTTCACTTCATCCCATTTTGGTTTCAACATTTGACAGTGACCGCACCAATTTGCATAAATAAGAACCGCTTTATTCATTATATATTGTTTATATATAATATATATATAATAACAGTATGATGGCAAAAATCGTTTTTTTGATAATTTTACTTATAACATTTGGATTAGGATTACTTTTCTTTGTTGAGAACACTACTTGTCCTGCGCCAGTAGAAGGTTTTGAAACACAGTCACAAACACCTAATGCAATGAATACACAAGTCAATAGTAACTGTCCCAATTTATTAATCAGAAAAAACGGAGTTATATTGATGTATAGTACAAATAAACCAGTTATTGACGGGTCAAATCCAATGCCATTTTATAGTTTAGACGAATATATAAACTACGTCAATGTTAAGCGTAATCAAGGCGAAATATGTCCTATTTTATTTTTACAACAAGAAGTAAATACTCAAGGTGATGAAGTATATCGCGCGCGCCCTAGCCCATTTGATATGCAAGGAGGACTACCTACCAATGTTCCATTAGTATACAAGGAAGATACAAATAAGATGTTAGTGCCATATTTAGACGCTACTAAACAAAATCCACCATATAATGTCGATCATTATACTGGTTTTGACCCATACGGACAACATAACGGACAGATAACAGAATTAGATATGATACATAACTCTACACAAAATGACACTCAAAGTAAGAATCCGATGGATGCTAACTGGGGTGGTGTGTTATATACCCAACACGCTGTTGAACGTGGCGACTATAAAAATCGTGAAGTAAACAAAAATTTCGAACAAAGTCATCCTGGTGCAATCTAACTATAATAAATAATTCTTGATGTTTTCAATAATTGTTTTACTAATTTTGCGAGTTTTACCATTTGGAGAGGTAATAACCATTGCATTTAAGAAATCCGTGTTCTCTTTCAACGCATCTAAAAAATCTCGGAAAGTATCAAATCCCTCCAAAATCACTTTTGATATAGACGCACTTATTCCAGGTATTTGACATAACATAATATTACCAATATTGTTCTTTGTAATGTTATCCTTTTTTGTCTTTTTAACTACATCTACATAATTTGTTTCATTAACAACTGATATTGTGCTTGTAACATCATTGTTGCAGTAATAATATGGAATTTTATTTTTAGTATACTCCTTTTCCAATTTTTTCATAACTGAGATAATAAAATTACTGGTCTCGTCTACACTTTGAGTATTTATAACAGAGAACCCTTTGAATATTAATAGGGATATAAAGGCATTAATTGTTATGTTTTTTTCTATTTCAAGCATACCAGTATATAGGTTCCCCTCAATAATATATATGATATTATGGTTATGTATATCACAAGAATGCGTTAATCGGTATGATTGTTCTACATACCGTCCATCTTTGATGGATGCTAATAAATCCTTAACTGTCTTTCGTTCGAAAATAATCATTTGTTCTCCATTCTCTTTTTGAATTTGTATATCACCTAATAGTAGATTTTCCTTTTCAATAATTCCATCACCTAATGATAGGGTTTTATTTATACATAAATCATATAAACTGTATTCTCTGTAATCTATAACAATTTTCATTCAGTCTCAATATAATAACACATTATTTCTTATTATATTGAATTTAAACTAACTATCTACCTAAAAAAACGCATGCCAATAGGACGGGAAGGTTTTACACTGCTCACCGCAGGCAGCACTAATACTTTTCGGTTTTGGGATGTTCCGTTTAACGCAACATTGGACCACATTGAGTTACCGTCTACGCGTTTAGGTAGACCTGCTTTTTTCACGCCACCGCCGTTAGGACGGTTTGTAATGCTTGCAATAGAGCTTGTTTTCTTTGTACCGCTTAATACCATTTTATTATATATTAACTAAATATATTATTTACTTTGTATATCTCATAAAAATTGAAATAGATCTTCATATATATGAAAATATATATTAGTACAAATTCACATAAGAATGATACAAGCGAATGAAGAAGATATTATTGTCATTAAAAACGAACAAGGGGTAGAACAATTATACTTTGACCCATATAATCCAGTAAATATTGAAATTACCCAAGACGATGTCTATCAATTATTGCGAAAGTATGGCGTAGATATACATATTAAGAATTTCAATCTATATAAACGTGCTTTTATTCATCGTTCTTATACACGTCGTCCAGATAAGGAAAATGAGGAAAATAATATAACTATCGCTAAACGTCCAATGAATTGTTTAGACCTTCATACGAAATCTAACGAACGATTAGAATTCTTGGGAGACGGTGTATTAGAATGTGTGACAAAATATTGTCTATATAAACGTTTTCCAAAGGAAAATGAAGGATTCATGACAGAAAAGAAGATTGCTCTTGTAAAAAATGAGTCGATTGGAAAATTGGCATTTGAAATGGGTTTGCATAAATGGTATATTATGTCTAAACATTCCGAGGCCAAACAGACACGATTGAACCATAAGAAACTTGGGTGTTTGTTTGAATCATTCTTAGGAGCACTATTTTTAGATGCGAATAAAATAGATGTATCCGATGAAAATCAATGGCACTCGTCGTTCATTACAGGTCCAGGGTTTCAAATCGCACAGCAATTTATTGAAAATGTATATGAGAAACACGTAGACTGGATTTCCCTTGTAAAAAATGACGAAAATTACAAAAATATACTACAAGTTAGTATTCAAAAAGAGTTCAAAGTTACCCCACATTATCGCGAAATTAGTGAATACTCCAACGAAAATGGATATCATATGGGCGTTTATCTATGTTTAGGACAAACATTTCATAATAGTAAACATTTTCAAGCTATACGGATTGACCGCATCCATTCATTTACAGACATTCACAATATAATGGCAAAAGAAAACAAAGCGTTTATTCTATTAGGGCAAGGTATTCATAAAATAAAGAAGAAAGCAGAACAAATTGCGTGTAAAGAAGCATTAGACAACATAAATAAATTCGTATAATAAATTTATGTAATAAATATATATAATTATATTTTTATTGTATATAAATGAATGTTGATTTTTTAAAACGAAAACCAATACCAAAACAACAAAAGGGAGTTGATATTTTATTAGACCAGCAAGTAGTTGCTGACGAAAATAATGTGGATACAGAAGATAATAATGAAGGAAAACAATACCCTTTGATTGTTGATAAGCGTGGTGAGAAAGAAATCAATCGTAGTGATATAATAAAAAGACTGCATAACTTCAAATACAATAAACCTATAGAAGAATCAAAAGAAATGATTGTAATTGATGAACCCAAGGAAGAAGAACCCGAACCCAAGGAAGAAGAACCCGAACCCAAGGAAGAAGAACCCGAACCCAAGGAAGAAGAACCCGAACCCAAGGAAGAAGAACCCGAACCCAAGGAAGAAGAACCCGAACCCATAGACGACGATGTTATAATTAGCGAAATACCGGTAAAACGTGGGCGAAAGCTCAAAGAAGGAAATATTGATAAAGATGTTGTAGCCAAAGGTATTGAAATATTTAAGAAGAATTTACCTAAGGAAAATGATAAGATATTGGTGAAAACATCGTCGTATTATATGAATAACCGAAAAATATTCAACAAAAAGATAAATGAATTATTTAAAGATTATTTGAAGGATATTCAATCAGATAAGAGCGAAATCAGTTGCTCGCAAGACGATAACGATGATTTTAATTTATTAACACATCAGAAAATAGTAAGGGATTATCTTAACATCTATACACCATATCGTGGTTTATTGCTCTACCACGGGTTAGGTAGTGGTAAAACATGTTCGTCTATTGCTCTTGCTGAAGGTATGAAAACAGATAAAAAAATTGTAGTATTAACGCCAGCATCATTGAAGATGAATTTTTTTAGTGAACTTAAGAAGTGCGGTGATATGTTATTCAAAAAGAATCAATATTGGGAATTTGTAAGCATTGAAGGCAAGCCTGAAAACGTTGAAATACTACATAAAACGTTGAACATTTCTCGTGAATATATCCGAAAGAAGAAAGGTGCTTGGATGGTAAATATTAATAAACAGCCGAATTTTTCAACATTGAAAAGCGACGACCAAGACAGAGTGGACCATCAATTAAATGAAATGATTCGTGTTAAGTATATGGATCTCAATTATAATGGGCTAAATATGAAGGCACTGGAACGCATAACTGGTAAATTCTCACGAAACCCTTTTGATAATTGTGTATTAGTAATTGATGAAGCACATAACTTTGTAAGTCGTATTATTAATAAGTTGAATAAAAAGAAATCATTGTCGTATATGTTGTACGATTATATAATGAACGCTCAGAATGCAAAGGTAATTTTGCTTTCAGGAACACCAATTATTAACAAACCCAATGAAATTAGTATTATGTTTAATATGTTACGAGGATATATCAAGACCTGGTCGTTTGATGTAAAAGTAAATACCGAATCAAAGATTAACAAAGATACTATATTGGAAATGTTTGATAAAGAAGGTTTCAAGACATTTGATTTTATAGAATATAGTGGAAATAAATTACAAATTACTCGCAATCCATTTGGATTTGTCAATGTAAAAAAACGCGGTGTTACACGTGGCACAGAAAAAATGAAAGGCGGCGAAGGTGTAAATGAAAAAGAAGAGTTAGATGAAGAATTATTGGAAAAAGGAAACGATGGGTTTATTGTTAAAGATAATCAAGATAATACAACTGACGAAGATTTATCAAGTGAAGATGAATCTGAACCTGAAAAACCAATTACAAATAAAGATTTATCAGAAGCTCAAAAAGATATTGCAGAAAAACAATACAATACCATAGAACAATTGGAAAACAAAGTCAATGAATTAACAACTAATGTTAAAGATCTGTCTGAAACAAACCAAGTTTTGGA